>Ga0209401_1000002_pt1 | contig 247200 bp, 190 predicted proteins | sample M_140807_MF_Meta_FD_187318 | JGI IMG/M metagenome (GOLD analysis project Ga0209401, IMG submission 187318) | Freshwater microbial communities from Lake Montjoie, Canada to study carbon cycling - M_140807_MF_MetaG (SPAdes) (version 2) | ecosystem: Environmental > Aquatic > Freshwater > Lake...
CTTGCAGACCGTGTAGGCCTGCTCACGGGTCTCGTAGACCGGACGGCACACCGTGTAGGGGATCTCCTTCGTCATCGTCTCGTACACCGGCTTGCAGACGGTGTAGGGGATCTCCTTCGTGCGGGTCTCGTAGACCGGGCGGCACACCGTGTAGGTCTGCTCGCGGGTCTCGTAGACCGGCTTGCACACCGTGTAGGGGATCTCCTTCGTGATCGTCTCCCACACCGGCTTGCAGACCGTGCTGCGGATCTCCCGGGTCTTCGTCTCGTACACGGGCCTCATCACCGTGTAGGGGATCTCCTTCACGATCGTCTCCCACTCCGGCTTGCACACGGTGTAGTTGATCGTCCGCGAACGGGTCTCCCACACCGGCTTGCACACGGTGTACTCGACCTCCTTGAACGACTTCTCGGTCTCGTAGCGGACGCAGTCGATCTCCCGCTGCTCGACGACCTTCTCGCAGATCGTCTTGTAGCAGGTGTACTGCCGCTTCTCGTACACGACGTCCTTGACCAGCCGCGTGCCGGGGCACGCCGCTGTGTCGCCGCCTGATGCGGCGGCCGACGCCTCACAATTCGAACAATCTTCACGGGCCTCGGCGAAGCTGACCGTGGTCATCTTCGCGCCGCCGTGTGTGTAGCTGGCAAGCCCGCAGTAGGCCGCGTCGGCGCGCTGAACCGCCGATGCGACACTGGCAAGCGCCAGCAGACAACAAAGCCACGTACTTCTCATGACTGCTGCCCCGAGACGGGGAGTGCTCCTGGAAACTGGGGACGAAACGAGGTGGGTTGGCGGAGTGGGTGCCCACTACCGCACTCTTCAAAGATCGGCCACAAACTCCCCGCAGGTTGACGACTCAACGCAATCCGCGAGGCTTTTCCAGACCACCAGCGGCCGTACAATCGGCACATGCTGCTTCAGCGGAACGGCTGGTTTGGCGTTTGGGGGGGTTCCCTGTAGATTCTCACAGCCCCCGGTCCCCAAGGCGGTTCCGATGCCAGACCAGCGCCCCCAGAACGTGACGCCGGGCGAGGTGCCTTCGGATGCGGCCGTGCCGAAGGTCGTGGTCAGCCGGCTGAGCCTCTACCTCCGCGAGTTGCAGCGGCTGGAGGCGAGCGGCCAGCACACGATCTCCTCGGGCCAGCTCGGCACGCTCCTGGGCTTCAGCGACGCCCAGGTCCGCAAGGACCTCGGCTTCTTTGGCCAGTTCGGCTACCCCGGCGTCGGCTACCGCTGCGACGAGCTGATCCGTGCGATGCGGGACATCCTGGGCACGAACCAGGCCTGGCCGGTGGTGATGGTCGGCGTGGGCAACCTCGGCCAGGCGCTGCTGGGCTACCGCGGCTTCGGCCGACAAAACTTCTCGATCCACGCTGCCTTCGATGCCGACCGCGCGAAGGTGGGGCAGACGATCCAGGGGATCGTCGTGCGTCACCTTGACGACCTGCCGGAGGTGGTGCGCAGCTCCGGCGTCCGCCTGGGGATGATCGTGGTGCCGGCCCAGCACGCCCAGGCCGTGGCCGACCGGCTCGTGGCGGCGGGGATCGAGGGGATCGTGAACTTCGCCCCCGTCACGCTCGCGCTGCCGCCGCACGTGCAGATCGTGGCGGTCGACCTGGCGATCGAGCTGGAGCAGCTCTCATTCGCGATGACCAACAAGCTCGCGAAGCCGGCCGCCGAGTCCCCAGCCACGGCGTCGTAGCCATACCGGCTTCGCCAGTCCCCGCTCGGCGGCTCCCGATTGCCCGCTCCCTCGCGCCGGTCGACCAGATGCCAGCGAACGTCGAGATCAAGGCCCGGCTTGTCGATCCTGCGGCGACGCAGCTGATGGTCGAGGCGATCTGCGACGGCCCGCCCACGGTCCTCCGGCAGCGCGACACGTTCTTCCGCTGCCCGCGCGGCCGGCTCAAGCTCCGCGAAATGGCCGTCGGCGAGACGGCCGCCGGGCAGGCCGAGTTGATCTTCTACGAGCGGGCCGACGTGGCGGCGGCCCGGCAGTCGGACTACGAGATCGCCCCGGTGGCCGATCCCGCGGCGCTGGGAATCCTGCTCGACCGCGCGCTCGGGGCGACGACCGTCGTGGAAAAAACCAGGCTCCTCTTCCACGTTGGACAAACACGCGTGCACCTCGATGCGGTCATGGGCCTCGGCGATTTCCTCGAAGTGGAAGTGGTGCTGTGGCCCGGCCAGTCGGCCGCCGAGGGGCAGGCGATCGCCGCAGCACTCATGCGGCAGCTGGGCATCAACGCGGCAGACCTCGTTGAAAAGGCCTACGCCGACATGCTCTCGGCGGCTTCCGCCGTGAAGTGACAAGGGCCCCGTGCGCACTGCCGGCAGCCCCACGTCCTGGACATGTATACTCGAAGCACTGTCATGCCACGCGACAACACGCGACCGCCGAACGACGGGCTCCTCGACCAGGGAGAATGGTCGGAGTGGTACGCGCTCACGCCACTGGAGCGGCTGGAAGAGAGCTCCACACTGTGGCACACCTATCTGGAGCTGGGAGGTTCGCTTGACCCCGAGCCCGATACTCAAAGTCCTTTCTTCGATCCAGAGGAATGGCGTGCGGTCGCTCTTGATGGGCGGCCAGGCCTGCGTGTTGTACGGCGGAGCGGAATTTAGCCGCGATACGGACCTCGTCATCGTCGCCAATCCCGACAACCTGGCCCGCCTCGCCGCGGCTGCCGCGGACCTCGATGCCCACCCGATCGCGGTGCCCCCTTTCGAAAAGCAGTTCCTCGACGAGGGTCTCGCCGTCCACTTTCGCTGCCAGGCGTCGGGCGTGGCGGGCATGCGGCTCGACGTCATGAGCCGCGTCCGCGGGCTGGCCGACTTCGAAACGCTCTGGCAGCGACGCACGACGATCGACACCGGAGAGCAGCGGATCGAGGTGCTCTCATTGCCCGACCTTGTGACTGCCAAGAAGACACAGCGCGACAAGGACTGGCCGATGATCACCCGGCTCATCGAGGCGCACTGGACGCAGACGCCGCGGCCAGCGGCCGAGGCCGCCGTAGACTTCTGGCTTCGTGAGCTGCGGACGCCAGCCCTGCTCGTGCGCCTCGCCGGCGATTCGCCCTCAGCCGCCCGCCGGCTCGTGCCGCAGCGGCCATTGCTGGCTGCTGCGGTGACGGGCGACGAAGTCGAGGTGGCACGGCTCCTGCGCGAGGAGGAAGACCGCGAGCGGGATGCCGATCGGCTCTATTGGGCGCCCCGCCGCAGCCGGCTCGAAAGCCTCCGCAGGGAATTCGCCGACCGCCGTCGCGAACCGTCCTGAGCGACAGGCGGGGGCGGCCGCCGTTGACGATCACGGCCGCCGGCCGCGGTTCGATTGCGAGGATCTGCCGGATCGCCGTCCGCAGGTGCTCCGGGTGGGCATGGCCGTCGGCCTGCGGCTCGCCGGATGCGGGTGTCGTTGAGGATCGCTTCACGCCGTGTCGTCCCCATCTGGCCTGCCTCCGGAACGTGTGCTGTCGCCGCTGCCCCGCTGGACCCGACCCCGCCGCGGCGGCTAGGTTCTCCTGCCGAAGCGTGCCGCTTCCGCGACCGCACGTCGGCTCCGCAGCGCGAAGTGTCTCCGTAGGCCATGAGGCCGGTAACCAAGGGTGCAACCGGGATGAAGAAGCGAGTCTGGCGGATCGCGGGGATCAACTTCGACCACTTCCACATGGGCGATCTCTTGCGGATGGCTGCCACGCATCCGCAGGTGGACCTCGTCGGCATCAGCGACGAGCAGCCGCAGCGGATGGAGGAGGCGATCCGGAAGCTCAAGATTCCGCGCGACAGGGCCTTCACCGACCACCGGAAGTGCCTGGAGCACGCGCAGCCCGACGTCGTGATCCTCTGCCCCGCGGCGTCGCGGCACGGCGAGTGGGTCCGCAAGGTGGCTTCCCATGGCGTGCACCTCATCGTGGAGAAGCCGTTCGCGGGATCGCTGCGGGAGGCCGACACGATGGTCGCCGCGATGAAGCCCGGCAAGACGCTGATGATCAACTGGCCGCTGCAGTGGGTGCCCGCGATGCAGAAGGCCCACGCCCTGATCGAGTCCGGGGCGATCGGGGAGGTGCTCAACGTCTGGCACTTCGGCGGCAACCGCGGGCCGCTCTGGCACGGCGCCGACAAGCAGCGCAAGACGGCGGCGCAGGTGGCGGCCGAGAAGCCGACGTCGTGGTTCTACTCGCAGGCCCACGGGGGCGGATCGCTGCTCGACTACGCCGGCTACGGCGCCACGCTCGGCACCTGGTTCCAGGGTGGCCGGCGGCCGCTGGAGGTGACGGCGGTCGTGGACGAGCCGGAAGGCCTGGAGGTCGATGAGCACGCGATCATCGTGGCGCGGTATCGGCACGGCCTCTCGAAGATCGAGACCCGCTGGGGGACGTTCACCGATCCCTGGACGCAGCAGCCGCAGCCCCGCTGCGGGTTCGTGATCGCGGGGACCGAGGGCACGCTCGGCAGCTACGACTACGACCCGTTCGTCACCCTGCAGACGCGGGCACGGCCCAAGCCCCATCGCATCGCCGCCCCGGCGCTCAAAGCCCCGCACAACGATCCGGTCCACTACCTGCTCTCCTGCCTCGACCGCGGCCGGGAGCTGGAGGGGCCGGTCTCGATCCCGATCAGCCGGACGGGTCAGGAGATCGTCGACGCGGCCGTGCGAAGCGCCGCCACCAAGCGGGCGGTCAAACTGCCGTCCTGAAGAACCGTACGGAGTGTGCTACAACAGTCTTCACCAACCCTCTCTGCCCGATGGTGTAACGGTAGCACAAGGGATTTTGGTTCCCTTTGTCTAGGTTCGAATCCTAGTCGGGCAACTATCGGTTCGGGCGTCGCGTCCTGACGCCGCCCGCCGCATTCGTCGCCGTCACCACAACCGGCCGACAGCCGCGCGCCGCCGCGGAATGCTGATGCTGAACGGCAACGTCACGCTCGGGGACGAAGGCTCGAACAGCACGGCGCGGGGCAATCACGGCCCGCCACGCAACGGTCTGACACATCGGTTTTTCCTATGTGGAACAGCCGTTTCTCGAGTGCAGACGCGGAGTCCTTGAAGCGATACACCCTACGGTGTCGCGATCGCGGCATCCGGCTGCCCGCCCGGCTCGACGAAGGAGATCTCGCCATGTGCGATCGCCCATGCCCCTCCCGATTCACGCGCCGCACGTTCGCGAGCGGCCTGACGGTCGCGGGCGGCCTCGCCGCCATGGCCGCCATGGGGCGATCGCCAGCGGTGGCCGCTCAGTCGAATCCATCCTCTCTCGCCCCCGATTCGGCGCTCGAGTTCCTGTTCGCGGGCAACAGGCGATTCATCGCCGGCGAAACGGTCGCCCCGAACCGCGACATGAATCGGCTGCGGGAGGTGGCCCCCCGCCAGACCCCCTTCGCGGCGTTCCTCGGGTGTGCGGACTCCCGCGTGCCGATCGAGATCGTCTTCGATCAGGGGTTCGGCGACCTCTTCGTCACCCGCATCGCGGGGAACGTGGCCGCCACGGAGAACATCGCCAGCTTGGAGTTCGCCACCCAGATTCTCGGCGCGAGGGTGCTCTTCGTGCTCGGCCACACGTCCTGCGGAGCCGTCGCCGCCGCGGCGCGGGCCGAGCCCGTACCCGGACAGATTTCCGCCCTCTTCCAGCACATCCGGCCGGCGGTGCGGGCGTCGCGGGGCGACCTCGACGTGGCGATCCGGGAAAACGTCCGCGTGCAGGCGGAAACGCTCGTCGAGGGCTCGACGGTGATCTCCTCCCTCGTCAAGGAACGCAAGGTGATCGTGGCGGGCGGGGTCTTCGACCTGCAGTCGGGCCGCGTCGAACCCGTCGTCCTCGGGTGAGGCCCGCGGGGCTTTCGCGGCCGGACCGCCGTCCGCACCCATGGGGCGTCAGGGCTTCGCTGCGGCCTTGATGCTGAAGTCGTCGTACTCGATGTCGACGAGGTTGGTCGTCAGGCTGACGAGCGACTTGGTGTCGTGGCCGATCCCCGTCGAGGTGAAGCTCGCGACCGGCTTCCCGTCGATCGAGGCGGTCATCTCGTCACCCGCCGTGCGGACCACCAGCGTGTGCCACTCCTCGAGCGAGAGCGGGCTGTTGGTCCACTTGGCCTTGCCCGCGAGCAGCTTCTTGTCGGCGTCGGTCAGCTCCTTCGCCTTCTTCCGCTCGTAGAGACCGCCCTCCAGCGTGAAGCCGCCGGTCTTGGCGTCGGAGAGGTTCACGCCCTTGGGGCTGATGGTCGCCTGGCAGATGTGGCCGGCGTGCGAGCCCTTGTAGTTCTTGTCGTCGAACCACACGTTGAAGCTCTGGGCCTTGTCGCTCGTGAACCGGAACCGCACGGCCACCTCCAGGTCGCGCTCGCCGTCGAAGCGGATGTTGTCGACCGCGGCGTGGTCGGAGTCTGCCGCCGTGATCCCCACGAGCACACCGTCCTTGACGACGCTCGATCTCTTGTAGTGGCCCCACCGCGGCCCGAAGGCGTTCGACGCAAAGTCGTCGGCGAAGATGACGCGGCCATACTCGGCGGCCGAACAGACCGTGGCGGCGAGGACAAGGGATGCCGACAGGGCGAACGCGAGGGGCTTCATGGGCTGATTTCCTGGAAAAGAATGCGATGGCTGCGCGACACGGCTGCATCGACCGCATCAGCCTACCCGCTGCGGCCCGGCCCGGGCCAGCGCGGCCGCCCGCTCGAGCGCGGCCACGGTGAAGGCCAACGGATAGAGCTCCTCGTCGTACCAGAGCTTCGCGAAGTAGAGACCGATCGGCGCGGCCTCGAACCGCGTGCCCGCCTCGGTGCGGGCGACGAGCCAGCCGACACCTGCGCCAACCGCCGCGGCGGACCGTTCGCGCAGCGCGGCGTCGGGCGATTCCGCCGCCACGCGGGCGAGCGCCTCGACGGTGACGGCCGTCTCCTCGATCGTGGCCGGGAGCCCAGGCCCGCCCCCGACGCCTCCGTCGCGGCCCATGCACTCCATCAGCCATGCCGCACCGCGCGGGTCGAGCGTCGCCAGCACGACCTTCGCCGTGCCATAGGTTGGATTCGCCTGGTCGGCATGATGCTCGTTGCCAAACCAGAGCGGCCGCCAGCTGCCTTCGCGATCCTGCGTCGCGGCGAGATACCGCCGGCCACCGGAAAGCAGGCGGCGGCCTGCGGCCGCGACACCCTCCGCGTCTGGCAGCCGCGACCACGCGTCGATCCCGCGGAGGGCGTGGGCCGTGATGTCGGGGCACGACGTGTCGAACGGCAGCCGGCCCCAGCCGCGGCAGAAGGTCGGGATGCCGCCGTCGCGATTGGCGAGGCTCGCGAGCCAGCCGAGCCCTGCGGCCGCGGCCTGCCGCACGTCGGCCGAGGCATGCCGTACATCGGCCGAGGACTGGCGCACATCGGCCAAGGACGGGCGGCCCTCGGCCTCTTCGAGGCTCGCCAGGGCGACGATCGCACCGCTTGTGTCGTCGGCATCGGGCACGCCGCCCGGAAGATCTGTCCACGCCCAGCCGCCCGGGGCCGCGCCGGTGTAGGGATGCACGCGGTTCCATTGCTGGCCGAGCAGCCAGCCGCGGACCGCCCGCCTGTCTGCCGTGTCGAGGTGCTCCGCGAGCCGGCCCCCCGCCGCCAGGGCCGCGACCGACTGCGTCGTCACCCACGTGGCGAGGTTCGTGTCGATCGGCCAGGAGCCGTCGGCCCGCTGTGATGCCACGAGAAACGCAGCGCCACGCCGGGCGACCTCGTGCTCGCGCAGCCCCATCCCCGCGAGGCTCATCGTTACGAACGACGTCAGCGGCGTGGCCTCGAGATACCCGCCGTTGACCGGCTGGATGGCCGCGAGCGTGCGGAGCGTCGGACCTCGGGCGGCGTCGCGAAGCGGCCGCGCGATGCCGCCGCGCGGGCCGAGGGCGTGCCGCACCTGGCCGATCGCGATCAGCGCCGGCAGGGCGTAGCTCACCACCTGCATGTCGACGAGCCGGAACCATGACTGCGGCAGCGCCGCCAGCTCGAACGGCAGCTGCGGCACCTCCCGCCAGGTCTCGGGCCGCCGCGGGTTGCCGAACCGGCCGCAGAGCACGGCATGCGTGAGGATCGGCACGCTGAACGTGCGGTCGCGGCCATAGATGCCGGCCAGCGCCCGGGCGATCGAACGCGCGTCGAGCCCGCCCGCTTTCGATCCGATCCACGCGGCCGCACGGCCGACGGCTGCCGCCACTCCGGCATGGCTGCCTCCACTCGCGTCGTCCCCGGTGCGTGCTCCCTCGAGGACCGCGGCGAGCGACGCCCAGCAGAGGAGCGTCGTGGAAAGATTGCCGCGGCTGGCGACCGTGTCGCCCCAGCTGCCGTCGGAAAGCTGCGTGGCCACGAGCCAGCCGGCTCCCTGCCCGAGCCTCCCGGCATACGCGGCCGAGTCGACCAGCCGCAGGGCGTTGATCGCCGTGGCGGTGGAGAGCGCGCTCGACGAGAGCCTGCCCACCCACTGCCCGGCCGGCGTCCGCTGCGCGAGCAGTCGTTCGGCCGCGGCCCGCCGCGCGCGGTCAAGAGCCTCTCGATCGATGGATGCTGCGGCGGGGTGCATGGAGGACAACGATACCACTCGCTCGCGGCATTTCGACCTGCCAGCGGCCCGTTTGCAGATGCTTTCCGCCGGAAGCATGATCGTCGAGCAGCCCGGCACGGTGTCGGGGTGCCCGCCCTCTGATCGGCACGGCCATGCAGACGGCATTCGTCACCGGTGCGACCGGCTTCATCGGCACGCACCTCGTCGACCGGCTGGTCGACCACGGCTGCGAGGTCCGCTGCCTCGTGCGGCCCGGATCGACGGCCGCGGCCGTGACCCGTCCGGGCGTGGCTCTGGTGACGGGCACGCTCGACGACCCCGCCTCCTACCGCCACGCCCTCGCGGGCTGCGACATCGTCTACCACCTGGGCGGACTCGTCGCGGCCCCGCGGAAGGCCGACCTCCTGCGGGTCAACGGCATGGGCACGCGGCACCTCGCCGAGGCCTGCGGCTCGCTTCCCGCGCCGCCCCGCTTCGTCTTCATGTCGAGCCTCGCCGCCGCCGGCCCGCCGCCCCGGGGACGCAGCCTGCGGGACGAAAGCGACGGTCCGGTGTGGGTCTCGCACTACGGTGCCAGCAAGCGCGAAGGCGAGGTGGCCCTGCAGCAGCTGGCCGACAGGCTGCCGATCACCATCCTCAGACCGGGAATCGTCTACGGTCCCGACGATCCCAAGGTGGCCGCCCTGTTTCAGGCGATCAGGATGAGCGGCATCCACTTCACCGTCGGCTTCCGCACGCCGCCGCTCTCCCTGATCCACGTCGACGACATGGTCGATCTCACGCTCGCCGCGGCCGATCGGGGCGAACGCCTCGACCACGATGCCGCCGGCGACTACTCCCCGTCCGGCTACTACCTTGCCTGCGACGACCGCGAGCACCCGACGTATGGGCAGTTCGGCAGGCTCATCGGCCGGGCGATGGGACGGCGCGTCCTCGTGTGGCCACTGTGGCGCTGGGTCGGACGCATCGTGGGCCTCGCGGCCGAGACGCTGTTCGCCCCGGACAGCAAGGGCAACCTGCTCTCGCTCGACAAGGTCCGCGAAGCGACGGTGCGGAGCTGGGCCTGCTCGAGCACGAAGGCCCGCGCGCAGCTGGGATTCGCGCCGCCGTTGCCCCTGGAAGCCCGGCTCCGCGAGACGGCGGAACGGCTCGCGCAACGAGGCTGGAGAACCGCGTCGGCCCGGGCATCGAGGACGGCCATCTGCGGGCCTGAAGCGGCCTGCGATCGGCCGCTCGCGGCCGCGGCGGCGCCGTCTGCAGCACGCTCCGGCCGGTGAGTCCTACTGCTGCTTGGCCGGCGCCGCGGCGGCCGCAGGTGCGGCGGCCGGTGCCGCCTTCACGGAAACGCGAATCGGCTCGGAGACGAGAAAGTCGAGGATGTCCCTCGGCGCGGCGGCGTCGGTCATCGCCTTCAGGTGCCTGTTCGCTTCGGCCAGCGCGGCCTCGGCCGACTTCTGCTTCTCCGCGGCGATCTTCGCGGCGCTGCCGGCCTCCGCCTTCTCGGCGTCGGAAGCCTTGGCGGCCTTCTCCGCTTGGTCCTTGGCCGCGGCGGTGAGCGACGCCACGTCCTGGCTCGACTTCTTCTGCGCCGCCTCCGCCTGCTTCACGACGTCGGGATTGGCGCGATGCTTGCAGACGCTGATGCCGCTGAACGCCAGCACGTAGTCGCCTGGGAGCGTCTTCATCGCGGCCAGGTCGAGCACGGCCTCGGCTGTCGCCGCCTTGATCGGCAGGACGATCGGCTTCACTCCCGCGAACACCGAGCCGTAAGGCTTGAGCGTGATCGACGCGCCGTTGAATTCCTCGCGCCAGGTGATGCGGAGCGGAATCTTCAGCGTGTCGCCGACCTTCGCCTCCCAGACCTTGTTGTCTGCGGCGGCGATGGAGGCTGGGGCCTTCTCGAAGTCGGTGACCGACGCCGGCACGTCCGCCACCAGCCGCGATCGCGGAAAATCGTTCGGGGCGTAGTCGATCGGCCAGACCACCGAGGCGAGCCGGCAGGGACGCGTGGCCTCGGCGTCGCCGATCCGGGCGCGGCCGAAGATCCTCGCGCTCGACAGCGCGGGCGTGGCGGTCTCGTCGGCCGTGACGAAAAACATGCCCTGCGACTTCCCGGCCGGGATCGTCAGCCCGCTCGCCCGCAGCCCCGGGGGCAGGCCTTCCATGAAGATCTCGATCGCGCCGTCGAAGCCGTCGCGGCGCACGACGACCACCTCGAACGCCATCGTCGCGCCGGCCCGCAGCGCGATCGGCTTCGAGAGCGTGCCGAAGTCGTTCTGCCGTAACCGCATGTGCGCGGCCCAGGCCACCAGGGCGAAGTCCGGGGCCGCCTGGCGGATCACGAGGCGGTAGATGCTCCCGGCATCGCTCCCGGGGCCGCCAAGCAGATCACGCAGTCGCAGCCGATAGACACCGTCCTCGGCGATCGTGATCTTGCCCAGCACGTCGGGGGAGCCCGAGATGTACGGCGGGCCGGTGTAGGTGGACGCAGGGATGAAGTCGCCCGGTTTCATCGGATGGGCGATGTCGTCCAGCTCAGCCACGTCCGTGACCGTCTCCTTGCCGTCCTTCATCCCGACGCGCTGCACGAGCACGAACGGATCGGTGTTCATGCCGAGCCGCTCCGAGGCCACCTCCACCCACCACACCTCCCCCTTCTTCGCCGGAAACTCGAAGATGTCGACGTCGTCGGCGGGCACGAAGCTTCCCGCGACGTCGCAGGGCAGGCTGATCTTCTGCGCCGCTGCCGGCTCGTCATTCGGCTCGGCCTCGGCGGTCAGCGCCGCGGCCGAGAGCCCCTCCGGCGGCCAGGAGAACGAGCTGACCCGCTTCGCGGTGTCCTGACGCGGAGCCGGCCCCGCCCCCGGCACCTCGCGGAGCGACAGCCTGTAGAACTGCTCGCTGCCTCCCTGGAACGCCAGGCCGTGCACCTTGATGAGATAGCTGCCGTCCTGCGGCGGCGTGAAGTCGAGCAGGCCGCCGTCCCGACTCACGAGCAGGTCGTTCCCCTTGGCGTCGGCGACGATCACCACGGCGTTGAGCTTCGAATCGATTCCTGCCGTGTTGCAGTCGACGACGAGCCGCTTGCCCTTGGCTCCCTGGAACGAATAGAAGTCGATCGCCCGATCGGTCGTCATCGCGTTGCAGATGGAATTGACCGGCAGCGAGAGCGCCGACGCGATCGAGTTGTTGGGCGCGGTGCGTGCGACCTCCGGCAGGTCGCCCACCGCGAACGCCCGCGGCGACGACACACCGAGCCGCGAGAGAATTCTCGCGTCGTGGACACCGACCGGCGCATCGGCCGCGATCGTCACGAGAAACCTGTCGGTGACGGGCGTGCCATCCGCGGCCACGACCGGCTTCGCGGTGATCTTCGGCGTCGAGAAGAGGAGTTCCCGGACCGCGTCGACGTGCTGGTGCGTGATGGTCACCTCGACGCTCGTGCCGGCCTGGCCGCCCATCGGGGTGACCGTGAGCAGCCGCGGCGCCGGCAGGCAGACCTGCTGGGCGAGGACTGGGGCGGTGACGACGAGGCTCGCGAGGAAGAGGGCGAAGGGGAAGAACGCGCCGAAGAGCTTCGTCTGGAGCATGGTGGCAGCCTGTCGGGCAGGGAGACGTGCCCGCGGCGCGATCGCGCCGCGGCACCGGTTGGTCACGGGAAGACGCCTGGAGGGACTTCCGCGGATCTTGGAAAAGCCGCGGTGCGAAAACGGTGGGCCCGGGGTGCGAGCCCCGGATCGGGAAGGCTTCTCTCCAGAATAGGTCGGGCCCGGCCACTTTCGCAAACGGCCGCCGACGCGGTCAGATTTCGACGTGCGTGACGCCGGCGATCTCGTCGAAGTGCCCGATCTTGAGGAGCACCCCCGGCGACTCCGGGAGCTCCGCGACGAACACGGGGTCGCAGACGGCCACCGCGGTCGTGGTGGCGGCCGTCTGAGCGGTGATGCTCGCGGTCAGCGACATCACGAACGCGGTGGCGAGCGAGAACGTCACGAACCAGGGGAGCGTGCCCGCCGCCAGCTGGACCATCCGCTCGAACTCGGCGGCCGACAGCTCGTTCTCGATCGCGTAGTGCTTCACCACGTCGATCTCCCGCACCGGGCTCATCAGCTGGAGCATCTCGTCGCAGCTGCACTCGCTGCGGAACGTCTGCCGATGGTTCAGCGCCGTCTCGAGCGCGAACTTGCGCCGCTGGAACTCCAGCCGCGCCCGCTGCGTCTCGAGGGCCTTCTTCTGGCGGTCGACGTAGAACGCGACCAGCGTCTGCGGCACCGCCAGTGCCGCGGCCACCAGCCCGTCGACGGCCCGGCGGGGGAGGTCGCCCGCGAACTGCCGCCGGTACTCGGCGAACACGTCCTCCTGGACGCTGCGGACGGCCGCCTCGACGCTCTCCCGCGTCGTGAACACCAGCGCGTCGCCGACCTCGATGCACAGCGGCTTGAGGTAATACACCTTCACACCCGACCTCTTGCCTGGGCCGTCGAGGAACTCCTCGAGCCTGGTCTGGACGCAGGCGGGCACGCGATCGGTGATCGAATCGAACTGCTCCCGCTCGGTGACGGTGACGAGGAGCTTCCCCCGTGGCAGCCGGATCGACGCCTTGAAGAGGTCGATGCCGCGCACGTGCGCGAACTCGGAGCGGTGCTCGTCGACCACCGCCGACCATGCCAGCTCCCGGCCGCCGGACGAGCGGCTCGACCGCGGCCAAGCGCTCGACCTGAGCATCGTCTGCGCGAAGTCGGCGGTCCTGCCCCGCGGCGGCACCCAGAGCGGCCTGCCCGTCCAACAGGCGAACGGCTCGAGCTCCTGGTCGAGCGTGAACGGCTTGGCGGAGATCGGCCCGCGGAGCGGCCGCGCGGCGGCTGGACGGGCCTTGCGAGAACGGTCGATCAGGTTCGACATGTGAGCCTCCCTCGTCGCCCGTGGCGAATGCGTCTGCCCCCGGTCCAGTCCCACCACGCCACAGTATGCCCGTCGCGCGCCGCCCCGGCCAGCCTGGCCGGGCGTGGAGCCGCGCATCCCGGCCGGATCCCGGCCGGCTCGGGCTGCGCCGCGCTGCAGCGGGCCGCGTTGCGACGCCTCGGCCCTACCGCTACCCTTCCGGGGGACATTTTCCCTGGAGGCGCCTGATGGATGCCGATGGCGTGCGGGCGATCGCACAGCTCTCCGTCGAGCAGGCGCGGGAGCTGGTCGCGCTGCAGCTGCCCTCACTGAACCTCGACTCCCTGGCTGCAATGACGCCGGAGGTTGCCAGGATCCTGACGGAGCACGAGGGCGGCCTCGCCCTCAAGGGGCTCACGCAGCTCGACGACGACGTGGCCGCGGCCCTCGCGGGCCATCCCGGGGCGTTGTCGCTCGACGGGCTGACCACGCTCACCCCCACGGCCGCCGGGCGGCTCGCCGCCCACGAGTCATTCCTTTATCTCGACGGCGTCACGAGCCTGTCGGAAGCCGCGGCCGCCGCACTGTCGAACCATGCCGGCCCGTTGCTCTCGATGGCCTCGCTCACAGAGATCTCGCCGGAGGCGGCCCGCGCGCTGTCGCGGCACCGGGGGCGGGTGGAGATCGGCTCGCTCGCCGTCCTCCCCTCGGCCGCATGGGCTCGTGAGGCGCTCCGCACGCATGGCGGCAGTCTCGATCACGTGAAGAGCCTGTCGCGTGAAGCCGCGTGGGAGCTCGCCTCGTTCGACGGCCCCCTCTCGCTCAACGGGCTCGAGTCGGCCACCGATGACGTCATCGCGGAGCTGTCGCGGCACTCCGGCCGCCTGTCGCTCAAGGGGCTCTGCGTCCTGTCGCCGCAGGCCGCCAGGGCGCTCCTCAAGCACACGGGCGGCCTCTCGATCGGCGATCTGCGGACCCTCCACGACCGATCCTGGGCGAAGGCCACGCTGCGGAAGCACGGCGGCCGGCTCGATCACGTCACGGAACTCTCCCCGGAGGCGGCGGCCGTCCTGGCGGCCCACGAGGGCCCGCTGTCGCTCGACGGGCTCACCGATCCGGGCCCGCAGGTGCTCGCCTCGCTCGTGTCCCACACGCACGCGCTCTCGCTTCGCGGGATCGGCCACCTGTCGCCCGCCACGGCGGCAGTGCTCGCGCGGCACGGCGGCTGCGCGCTGTCGCTCGACGGCCTGCGAACTCTTCCCGCCGAGATCGCGATGATCCTCGCGGACTACAAGGGCAACCTCTCGTTCGCCGGCGTCACGACGCTCGCTCCCGACGTGGCCGCGCGGCTCGCGACGCATACGCTCGGGCTGTCATTCGAGGGACTGACGCACGTGTCCAGGGAGACGGCGGACGTGCTCGTGCCGCACGGGGGCATGCTGTTTCTGGACGGGCTCACCTCGCTTCCCGTGGACGTCGCCCGGTCCCTGGCGAGGTACGAGGGCGTGATGCTGTCGCTGGGACACCTGCACGAGCTCGCCGACGACGTCGCCGCGTCGCTGGCGGAGTACCGGGGCGTGCTCTCGCTGACCGGCGTGAAGACGCTCTCGGAGGCCTCGGCGCGGCTGCTCGCGGCGCGATCCGCGCGGGTGGTGCTTACGGGCCTCACGAGGCTCGCTCCCGCTACGGAGGCCATGCTCCGCGGGAGCGCCGTGGTCGAACTCGGATCGCCCCATCGGGCATGAGCGGCGGCCGGCATGCTCTTCACACGCTCGCATGCCCGAGCGCCACGAGACCGTAGAACGTGTATTCGGCGTCGGGCTCGTCGTCGGCCCACGAGCCGTGAAAGGCGCCCTCCGCCGTCCAGAGCGTGTCGAGGAAGTCGAGCATGCTCTCGCGATGCTCCCGCCATGGCGCCTCGATCGCGTCGAGGGCGTGCAACGCCACGGCCGTGGAGAGCAGGTCGGGAATCGGGGCATCAGGCGCGGCGGTGAAGCCGCCGGCCGGATGCCGTCGGGCGAGCAGCCACTCGGCCGCACCCGCAGGCACCGGCCGGCCCAGGCCGCGGAGCACCGCCAGCGCCGCGGCCGTCGCCGTCGTCGAGCCCTCCGGCTGATCAGCCGAGTTCGACCATCCGCCGTCGGCCGACCGCAGCCCGGTCACGCAGGCGGCGAGCGCCGCGGCCTCGTCACCCGTCGCGGAAACGGGCGTGCCCAGATCGGCGCGGGCGTTCACCGCGAGGAAGCAGCCGTAGGCCGTGCCGCGCGGTGCCCCGCTCCGAGAATGGAAGCCGCCGTCGGCCGACCGCTGCCGCTCCACGCCGGCGACGAGCGCCGCCCGCCGGTCGGCGCCGATCGCGTTTCTCGGCTGCGCCGCCCAGGCCCGCGCCAGGCAGCAGCGATGGACGAAGTCGAGTCCGCCGCCGTCGCCGAACGACTCGAGGTAGCCCCGGGTCGCCTCCGCGCGCGGTCCGTCGGCGGGAAGCGCGTCGAGCGCCACGAGCGCGTCGAGCGCGAACGACGTGTAGTAGAGATCCGACCGATCGCCGCGGCCGCGGTAGCCGCCGTCCGGCATGGCCCGCGACTCGAGGAACGCCAGGACGAGCCCGACCGAGTCGCCCAGCGTGCGCCGGGAGAGCCGCGCCACCTGCAGCATCTGCAGCCGCTGGCTCATGCCTGGGCGACGGGCTCGGCGGCGACGGTCGTCGAAGCGTCGCCGACGGCCTGACCGTCGCGGGCGACCTTGGCCTCCTGCTCGCGGCAGTAGCCGCCGAACGACAGCTCGTTGAACATCTTGGCGAGCACGCGGCGCAGGAGGCCCTTGAGCGTCGCGTCGGACAGGCTTTCGAGGGCCCGCACCGCCTGCTCCTTGTAGCTCTCGAGCAAGAGCGCCGCCCGCTCGTCGGCCTTCGCCACCCGGATCGCCTCCCGCAGCCGTGTCGGCGTGGCGGCGGCGTGCGACCGGCCGGATGCGATCGCGGCGAGCATCTCCCGATCCTCGCCCCGCGCCCGCTCGGCGGCGATCGCCAGCACCACGCTCGGCCGGGCGCCCGAGCCGCCGTCGAGCCCCGCGGTGCGGCCGATGCCGGCGTCGTCGACCATATCCTCGAGGTCGTCCTTGATCTGGTAGGCGATCCCCACCGCCTCGCTGTAGGCCCGCAGCGCGTCTGCAAGCTCCGGGCCCCGGCCGGCGCCGATCGCGGCCAACTGCAGGGCCACGTCGAAGGCGGGCGACGTCTTCAGCCGGAAGATCTCCAGCACCTGGCGGCTGGCAAGTTGCGTCGGGCTGCGGCTCCAGGCGAGCTCGGCGCCCTGCCCGCGGCAGAGCAGCCGCTGCGCGTTCGCCGCCTCACGGACCGCGGCGCGGATGAGGTCGGCGTCGAGGCCCGATTCGGCGAGCATCCTGTAGCCCTCACCGATGAGCAGGTCGCCGACGTTGAGCGCGACCGGCACGCCGTGGGCGCCGCAGAGCGTCGGCTGGCCGTACCGCTCGAAGTCGCCGTCCTCGATGTCGTCGTGCACGAGCGATGCCTTGTGGAAGCACTCGACCGCGATCGCGATCCGCCGGATCGTGTCGTCGTCGGCCGCAGTGCCACCAGCCGCGTCGCCATCGCGCCGCAGCGCCTCGTAGACGGCGGCCGCGAGGAATGGCCGCCACCTGTTGCCGCCGACGGCCAGCCAATCGCGGCCGATCTCCTCCGCGTGCCCGGTCGGCGGCCCCATCAGCCGGTCGATCGCCGGCCGCTCGAACCAGGTCCGCACCCGGTCGTGCAGTCCGCCGAGGTCGAGCCGTCGCGAGCGGTCGGCAGCCTCCAGGTGGATGTAGTCCCAGACCCAGTCGACGTCGACCGTCGTGTCGATGCAGTCGTCCTGCAGGAGCGGCACGGCCACGGCGGGAATCGCGGCGGCCTGCACGTGCGGAAACGTCTTCTCGAGCACCGGCATGCAGCTCACGCCCACGATCGCCTCGATCCGACCGGTCTGCACCATCGCCATCACCAGGGCCGAGCCCTCGGCGACGAGCACCGCGTAGCCGAGCCGCTCCGCCTCCGCCTGGAAGTCCTGGATCGAGCAGAGGCCGCACTGCTTGCAGAGCAGCCCGAACTCATCGAACGGCGCCGGGCAGCGGTTCTCCTCCCGCAGGCACTTGGGCATGAGGAGCAGCCGGCGTTCGAACGGCACGGCGGCGAGCGCGTCCCGCCACGACTCGTTGTTGACGGTGACGACGGCGTAGTCGAGGTGGGTTTCGTCGAGCCCCGCCTCGGACAGCGCGGCGAGGGACCGGCGGCGGAGCTCGTCCATGCCCAGGGGAGGCACGGCCTTCTCGCGGTCCATGCCCCGCCGGATGGCGTCGCGCAGGGCGTCGCGGGCGGACTTCGTCTGAGGAATGCCTGGCTGCGGCGGCCGCGACCGGATGACGGCCGGCGGCACCGGCGGCGGCAGGATCGCCAGCTCGATCGACGCCGGGTTGCCTATGGACATCGCGTGCACCTCTCCAGGGAAGGTTCCAGTATGCCCGCCGGCGCGGGCTTCGTCAGGCCGATGGGCCTCTGGCAGCGGCGGCAGCGGCCTCTTTCGCGGCCGCGGCCCGCGCCGCGGCCGCCTCGGTGCGGCGCTGGATCTCCTCCGGGGAGGGCAGGGCGTCGAGCACCTCCCGCGGGATCTGGGCGGCGTCGGCGAGCTTTGTCAGGCACCGCCGCCGCTCGGCCAACGCCTGGTCGGCGCTCCGCTCCTTGGAGAACCGGGCCTTGGCGTCGGCGCTCCGCTCCCGCAGCTTCGCGTAGATGTCGCCGCCGAGGAGCGCCGAGATGTCGACCTTCATCTTCTCCCGGTGCAGGTCGGCCTCCGACACGGGCCCGCCATCGATCGGGCCGGCGTGATACTTGGGGAACATGATCGCCACCTCCGGGCAGACCCGGGAGCAGGCGGGGCAGTTCACCTTGCAGTTGGCCGGGTTCTCCACGCGGAGCGTGTGCTCGGCCGACACGCCGTAGACGTCGAAGAGGCAGAAGCTCAGGCACTGCATGCAGTTGGTGCACCGCGCCGTGTCGATCACCGGGAACCAGGGCTTCCAGGTGTCGGCGGTGTTGGCGGCGGCCACCCCGGCCTGAGCGGCCTCCGGCGGCCGGTTCATCGGCCGCGCGCCCCGGGCCGCCTCGACGACGGCTACCGCCTCGTCGACGGTCATCCCCGCGATGCTCCGCACCTGCACGTCATGGCGGCCGCCGTCATCGGCGACCGCGGGCGGCGGGCCCGCGAACCGGCCTATCACGACGAGCGCGGCGTCGGCGATCAACCCGGCCGCGCCGGCCCCGGCTCGCGTGACCGCATAGCCGCGGTCGAGCAGCGCTGCGAAGAGCCGCGTGCGATCGGACGGCGGCAGCGGCTCGGCGCCGACGCCCTCGTAGACGACCACCCGCGGCGGCAGCGGCGCGGAGGCGATCATGACGCGTCTCCCGCGATCGGCTGCGGCGCCGCCAGCACGCCGGCCAGCACGGTCTCAGCCGAGTCGGTCCGCATGTTGAGGATCTCCACGCCCTCCTTCGGCAGCGGCGCATCCGCCAGCACGAAGAGCCCCTGCACCGCCCGCGGCCAGCAGGCGGCGATCCGCAGCGTGCCCGTGCCGCGGGCGAGCTCCGCGAGGTGCGGGTCGCGGCGGGCGGCCATCTCACAGAGGTCTGGCACCATCTCGAAGCCGCGGTCCGCCGCCGCGAGGCCGTCAAGCACGGCATCCTTCACGGCGGGCGGCACGACCTGCGCGTAGGCGCAGCGGCAATACAGGATGCGGACGCCGTCGGCCCGCCCGGCACTCCCGTGCGGCTCGCGGTCGGTCATGGGTGCATCCTGGCGGCGGCCTGGTACGTGCCGAAATCGTTGAACCAGTACCGTTTGGCGAAGCGATACATCCAGTGCTCCTCGGGCAGTTCGCGGCCGGGCAGATCCTGGCTCGACCGGGGCGTCATCGCCAGCAACTCCTGCCGGGCGGTGCCCCGCTGGGTCGTGTCGCGGGCGCCGTGCCGGTCGGCGATCTCCAGCACGAGCTTGGGGTTCTCGAGCATCACGCAGCCGCGGCTGTGGCCAGCCGCCGCCTCGCGCATCTCCTGCAAAAACGCCGACTGCGTCACCTGGTCGTAAAACGAGGCGGAGCGGTCGACGTGCTCCACCGCCAGCTGGATGATCGGGCAGGGCTCGATGCCCCCCGACGGGCCGACGTGGTGCGTGAGCCCCACCGCCATCGGGCAGAGGGCCCGCCCCTGGTCGTCGTAGTAGGCGTCGACGATCGCGATCGGCAGCCGCGCCCGCTGCTCCACCACGAACCGCCGCACGCGCAGGAGCTCGTCGGGCGTGAGTGCCAGCTCCGGCGACGCCTCGGGCCCCACCGGGCGGTAGCCGTGGAACCAGGCGTAGTGCACGCCCATGTCGATGAGCCGCTCGAGCCACGCGGTGGTGAGCAGCGTGTCGATGTTCGACCGGCAGAGGCTCGTGGCCACGCCCGTGATCAGCCGCGCCTCGAGGCAGAGCTCGAGGCCGCGGAGCGACCGGTCGAGCACCTGCCGTCCGCCGCGGCGGACGTCGCTCACCGCTGCGTCACCCTCGATGCTGACCAGCGGCGTGGCGTTGCCCAGCTTCCGCAGCCGGCGGGCGATGTCGGGCGTGATGAGCTGGCCGTTGGTGAAGATCTGGAAGTAGCAGTCGGTGTGGGCCTCGAGCAGATCGAGCAGCCGCGGGTGGAGAAACGGCTCACCCCCCAGGAGCCCGAAGAAGACGTTGCCGTGCGCCTTGGCGTCGCGGACGATCGCGTCAAGCTCCTCGAAGGGCACCATCGTCCGCGGCGCCTGCACGTCGACCCAGCAGCCCTGGCACTTGAGGTTGCAGGAGTTGATCACCGAGAGGTGGAGGAACGGCGGGAAGACGACGCCCCGCCGCAGCCGAGCCTTGAACCTCTCCACCGCGATCAGCCCCTTGACGCCAAAGTTCCAGCCGAACTTCCAGAGGCAGTTGGGCGCCACGGAGGAGAGCATGTGGCCGGCCATCCGCGGCAGGATCATGGGCATGGCTCGCATGGCGGAGACGTCATCCGGGAAAGCGGAACCGTCGTTATACCCGCGCCGCGATCCGGTGCGTGGGCACCGGCCGGCCGGGGCGGAAGTGCTCGAGGTGCAGGATCTCGTGCGGCCGGCCCGCCACGCAGGCGGCCACCGCCCCCCGCACCGCCCGCTCGAGCTCCGCCGGGTCGGCCTCCGCCCGCAGGTTCACGAGCAGCCGGCCGATGTCGACGGGCTCCGTCAGCCGGTGCGACGCCACGGCGGCGTCGGCCGTCCGCACGACGTTGGCCGCCGCCAGCTCGTAGGGATCCCCCTCCACTGAGAGCGTGCCCTTCAGGTGCGCGATCTCGCGGCCATCGGCCGCCAGCCTGGCGCGGATGTCGGCGAGGAGCGCGGCGAGCAGCTCGTTGCCGTCGAACTCGGCCGCGTCGGCCGCGCCGATCCTGACCTCGGCGTTGAGCCAGCCGAGCAGCGACTCGCCGAGGGCGTAGCGGTCGTAGTCGATTTCGGCGATCGCCGCGGCGGCGGTCGTGCCGGCGAGCAGCCGCTCGAACCAGGGCTCGAGCCCCGTGCCGTCGCGGGCCGAGCAGCTGAGGATCTCCGCCCGCGGATTGACCGCGGCGAGCGCGGCCCGCAGCCGCTCCAGACGCGGGGCGTCGACCAGGTCGCACTTGTTGACGACGACGACCTCCGCCTCCTCCAACTGCTTGCGGTAGATGTAGCCGACGTGCTCTGAGAGCCTCGCTGCGGCGAGTCCGAGCACCCGCTCCGCCCGCAGCGGGTCGACGACCACGCTCATCGGCGCCACGGCGAAGCGGTCGCCGTAGATCTGCTCCAGCGGCAGCGTGACAGTCGCCACGAGGTCGGTGCAGCTGCCGACCGGCTCGGCCACGAGCACGTCGGGCGCGGTCTCCCGCACCAGCGCCTCGGCCGCCTCGACGAGCGACGTGAACCGGCAGCAGAAGCAGCCGCCGACGATCTCCTCGACCGGCATGCGGTGGGCGGCGGCCAGCGCCGTGTCGACGAGCCCGCCCCCCTGGTCGTTGGTGATCAGTCCCACGCGGAGGCCGCGGCCGGTGAGCCACTCCGCCAGCCGCAGGATCGACGTCGTCTTGCCGGCGCCGAGGAAGCCGCCGACCATCACGTACCGCGAGCGTCCGTCAGCCATCGTCATCGTGGTGCTCTCCCGAGATGCCGCCGTTGGCGTGTCCGTCGCCGTCACTATAGCGGGAGGCCTGCAGCCGATCGACCGTCTCGGTGAGCAGCGCGACGTAGCCGCGCACGTCGGTGTGGCCCGGCATCGGCGTGCCATACACCGCGTAGAGCCAGCCCGCGCCGTAGGGATCGGAGTGGGTCAGGCATGCCTCGGCCGTGAGCGCCGGGTTGGCGGCCTCGAACCGGCCGTCGACCACGCAGAAGAGGTCGCTCACCGCCTTGAACCCCTCGACGGTGCCCAGCCGCAGGCCGCCCGCGACCTCGTCCCCAGGCTTCACCTCGAGCACCATCTCCACCAGTTCGCCGAGCATCCGCGTGGCGAACTTCGTGAAGCCCACGTGCCACAGCCGCGGGGCATCGTCGGCCGCGGCCGCCGCCGGGGCGGTCACCGCACGCAGCCAGAAGTGCGACGGCGAGTAGCGGCAGTCGACGGGGAACCGCGCCGAGAAGTGGGCGTGCCGAAAGCGGACGGTTTCCATGGTCGCGATGCTACTCCCCGGGCCGCGGCACCCGCAACGCTCTCGCCCCGGCCGCCGCGTGCAGGCGGCCCTTTTCGAGGTACCATGGCAGGATGGCCGCCTCCATCGCCCACCCCGCCCCCGCGACGCCTCCCGCCGACCGCACCGAACTGCAGCGGAAGGCCATGCTCATCCGCGCGGTGGAGCAGCGGCTGCTGGCGCTCTTCGGCGAGGGCAGGCTGTTCGGCACGGTCCACACGTGCATCGGGCAGGAGTGGACAGGCATCGCCGTGGCCGAGGCCCTCCGCGACGGCGACGTCGTCTTCAGCAACCACCGCTGCCACGGCCACTTCCTCGCGCGGACGGGCGACGTCGACGGCCTCGTCGCCGAGGTCATGGGCCGCACATCGGGCATCTGCGGCGGCCGCGGCGGCAGCCAGCACATCTGCTCCCGCAACTTCTACAGCAACGGCGTGCAGGGGGGCATCGTCCCCGTCGCCGCGGGCATGGCCTGCGCCGCACAGTCCCGCCGCGACGGGTCGATCGCGGTCGTCTTCATCGGCGACGGGACGCTCGGGCAGGGGGCCGTCTACGAGACGTTCAACATCGCGTCGAAGTGGGATCTCCCGCTGCTGGTCGTGCTCGAGAACAACCGCTACGCCCAGAGCACGTCCCAGGCGCAGACCCTGGCGGGCGACATCGACGCCCGGCCGGCCGCATTCGGCATCCGCACCTTCGCGGCCGACACCTGGCATCCGGACGCCCTGCTGGCCACCGCGGGCGAGGCCGCGGCCTACGTCCGCCGCGAGTCGCGGCCGGCATTCGTGCGAATCGACACCTACCGGCTGATGGCACACTCGAAGGGAGACGACGACCGCGCCCCCGCGGAGGTGCGGGCCCAGTGGGAGATCGATCCGGTCGCGCGGTTCGAGTCGCTTCATCCCGAGATGGCCGCGGGCATGCGGGACTCGGTGGCGGCACAGGTCGAGGAGGCAGTGCGGAGGGCCGAGTCGTTCCCGTTCGCCGCGCCGGGGGGCGGCGTGCCGGACGACGCCTTCGTGCCAGTCCGCTGGACCCCGACGCAGGTCGCCCACCCCGACCGCGTCGTCAACCGCATCCACGACGCGCTGCGGACGCAGGTCGCGGCGGACGACCGCACGATCCTGCTCGGCGAGGATATCGAGGGGCCGTACGGTGGCGCCTTCAAGGTGACCAAGGACATCAGCCGGGAGTTTCCCGGCCGCGCCCGCAACACGCCCATCAGCGAGGCGGCGATCGTGGGCCTCGGCAACGGGCTGGCACTCGCTGGCATGAGGCCGGTCTGCGAGATCATGTTCGGCGACTTCGTCACGCTCGCCGCCGACCAGTGGATCAATCACGCCGCGAAGTTCCGCTACATGTACAACGATCAGGTCACCGTGCCGCTGGTCGTCCGCACGCCGATGGGCGGCCGCCGGGGCTACGGCTCGACTCACAGCCAGTCGCTCGAGAAGCACTTCCTCGGCCTGCCCGGCACGCAGGTGCTCGCCGTGCATCACCGTCACGATCCCGCAGATCTCTACGGACGGCTGTTCGAGTCACTCGACCGGCCCACGCTCGTGGTCGAGAACAAGCTGCTCTACGGCACGCGGGTGGCGGCCGACGCCCCCCCCGGATTCGCGTGGGAGCACACGGACGAGCCGTTCCCCACGACGCGGCTGCGGCCCGAGGGCCTGCCCGACGTCACGATCGTCTGCTACGGCGGCATGCTCGCCGAGGTCGAGAAGGCGGCACCGGTCCTCTTCGACGAGCACGAGATCGTCGCCGAGGTGATCTGCCCGCAGCGGCTCTACCCGCTGAACGTCGCGCCGATCGTCGAGTCGCTGCGGGATTCGCGCCGCCTGCTGATCGTCGAGGAGGGTCACGGCTTCGCGGCGTTCGGGGCCGAGGTGATCGCCGTGATCCAGGAGCTGCATCCCGGGCTGCTCACCGCCGTCCGCCGCCTCGCCGCGCCCGATCATCCGCTCCCTTCCTGCCGTCCGCTCGAGATCGCGCTCCTGCCGGACGACGGCCGCGTCGTCGCAGCCGCCGTGGAGATGATGGCACATGCCTGAGCCGACACCGGTGCTGGTGCCCCGCGAGAACGTCAACGACGAGGTCGTGATCCTCGTGAAGTGGCACGTGCGACCGGGCGACCGGGTCGCCGACGCCCAACTGCTCGCCGAGATCGAGACGAGCAAGACGGTGCTCGAGATCCAGGCGCCGCGGCCGGGTTTCGTCCATCACTGGCATCCCGCCGGCGGCGAGATCGCCGTGGGGGACACGCTCTGCCTGATCGCCGACGAGCCGGTCACCGCGGCGGCCGCCCCACCAGGCCCGACACCGACGCCCTCGCGATCGTCCGCCCCGGCGGTCGCCGCCGCGGACGGGGCCGCGTCGCGGCCCGCACCTGCCATCGGCCGCGCTGCAGGATCGGCGACGCCGGTCGGAGCGGAGCACGGCGACGGGCGGCCGCTGCCGACATCGCTGCGGCTCAGTGCGGCCGCCGCGGAGTTCGCGCGGCGGCATGCAATCGACCCGGAAAGCCTGGCAGGCCGTGGGCTCGTCCGCGTGCGCGACCTCCTCGCAGCCGAGGGCGACGCGGCCGTCGTGACGTCGCAGCCCGCCCGCCCGATGCCGCCCGTGGCCGGAGCGACGTCGCACCTCATCGTCGGCGTGCCCGTCACCCGCGAGCCGCTGCCGCGCCGCAAGGCGCTGGAGATCCGCACGCTCGCCGGCGGGGCGGCGGGAGCCCTGCCCAGCTGGGTCTCGATCACCTGCCCCACGCACGGCCTGCGCCGGCTGGCGTCCGCGCGGCCGGAGATGCAGGGCAACGCGACGGCCCTGATCGTCTTCGAGGCCGCCCGACTGCTGCGGCAGTTTCCGATCTTCAACGCGTCGTTCGACGACGGTGCGATCGGCCTCTACGAGGAGGTCAACGTCGGCTTCGCGGTCGACGCTGGCCACGGCCTGAAGGTGCCGGTCGTCCACCACGCCGACACGAAGCCGCTGGCGACGATCGCCTTGGAGATGCAGCAGATGGTCTACCACTACCTGGAGGACTTGCTGCCGCTGGAGGCGCTCGCCCGCGGCACGTTCTGCGTGTCGGACCTGTCGGGCGAGGAGGTGACGTCGTTCCTGCCGCTCGTCAGCGCGGGGCAGTCGGCGATCCTCGGCGTCGGCGCGGAGACGTTCCCCGTGCCCGGCGGCCCCGGCGGCTACGAACTCGTGCTCGCCTTCGACCACCGAGTGGCGGAGGGCCGCGTGGCCGGCCAGTTCCTGCGGGCGCTCCGCGATCGCCTCGTCGCGCACGAGGCGACGCTTGGCTCCGGCGAAGCGGGTGCCGCCGACGGCAGCGGCGTTCGGGAGCAATCTCCCGCCTGCGGCCGCTGCGGCCGCAGCGTGGCCGAGATCGACGGCCTGGGCGGCTTCCTTGTGGCGTCGGCCCATCCGCGGGGACACCTCTGCAGCATCTGCCTCGGAGGCTTCTGACATGGCCGAACACGACGCGATCCGCGCGGCAGTGGCCGCGTTCCTCGGCGTGGACGCCACGCGGCTCTCGCCGGACTTCCCGCTGGGCGACAGGCTCCGCAACTCGATCGCGCGGGCGGGGTTGCAGGCCCGCCTGCATCGCGCGCTGGGCGGCATGCCGCCGCCGCTCGTCGACGTGCCCACCTACGGTCAGCTGGAGCGGCTGCTGCTCGGGGACGGTGCAGGACGTCGGCCGGTAAGTCGGCCAGATTGTGCCACCGTCGAGCCGAGCGGTGGACAGCCCACCGGCGTCGACGGCCGGCAGTCGCCGCCGGCCGCGGCAGCGGGCCTCCGCTGCGGCATCGACATCGAACCCGTGGAGAGCCTGCCCGAGGCGACCGACTTCTGGTCGCATCCGTTCTACAAGGACAGCTTCAGCCCGGCCGAGATCGCCGAGTGCGTGCGGGACGCGGCGCCCCGGGAGCGTTTCGCGGCACGCTGGTGCGCGAAGGAGGCGCTGCTGAAGTGCGACGCGGCCTACCGAGCGGTGCCGCTGGCCGGCATCGAGCTGCGGAAGGACGAGGACGGCGTGCCCCGGCTGTACGACGTCGCCGCTGGCAGCCCGCTGCCCGTCGCGGTCAGCATCTCGCATGCCGGCGGCTTCGCCGCGGCCGTCGTCGTGGCGAACGCCGTCCCGGGCACCGCCCCCGTGGCGTCACCGGCTCCCGCCACTCCTCTTCCCCGCGCGGCGGCGAGGCTGCTGCCGCCTGTCGCCCTGGCGGCGGCGGTGGTCGCCGTGGCGATCTCGCTCGTCACCGCCGCCCGCGTCTGGATGCGGTAGCTGCCGCCGCGCCGCCGCTGCAGACGTCTCGCGCCGCAGCCGGTCGAGCAGCCGGCGGATGTCGGCCGGCAGCAGGCTCTCGAACCGCAGATCCTGCCCGGTCTCCGGATGCACGAAGCCAAGCTCGGCGGCGTGGAGCATCACCCGCAGGGCGTCCGAGGTGTCCTCGACCTTCATGCCGCGCGGCGCCGCGTAGACCCGCTCGCCGCACACCGGGTGGCCGATCTCCGCCAGGTGGATGCGGATCTGGTGTGTGCGGCCCGTCTCGAGCCGGCACTCCACGAGCGTGAACGCGTCGCCGAGGTGCTCCACGGGCTGCACGTGGGTCACCGCCGGCTTCCCCTCCTCCGTGCCGGAGGATCCGCGCCGACCGTCGCCGCGATCGCGGAGGAGGTTCGTGCGGATCGTGCCCGCGCCCACGCGGCCGACGCAGATGGCGAGGTAACGACGGTGCGTGGTGTGGGCCCGGAACTGCTCGGCGAGGATCCGCTCGGCCGGCACGGTGCGGGCGAAGACGACCAGGCCGCTCGTCTCCCGGTCGATGCGATGCACGGCTCGCACCGGCGGCACGCGACGGGGCTTGCGGCCGCGGCCGCCGTGCTGCGCGAGCAGGTGCCGTGCGATCGCGTCGGGCACCATCTCGTCGAGCGTCGGCTGCACCTGCCGCCGCCGCGCCGGCCATGACCGTTCCTCGCTGTGTCTCGTGGTGGTGACGCCGGTCGGCTTGTCGACCACGACCACCTGCTCGTCGAGGTGCACGACCCGCACGTCGTCGGGCTGCGGCGGCGCGGCGGCCGCCGCCGGAAGCACCTTCACGACCTCGCCGTCCTTGAGCCGCCGGGCCGCGTCGGTGCAGATGTTGCCGTGGATCATCACGTGACGCGACCGCACGAGCTTCTGCACCCGCGACCAGCTCGCCGCGCCGGCTCCGCCTCCCGCTCCCGGGCCGCCGAGCCGCGCGCGCAGAAACGCCGCGAGGGTCAGACCGCGGTCGGCGGGGGTGACGTGCAGGACGGTGCCGGTGGCAGGCTTCATGCAACGAGTTTATCACGGGCGTCCGCGGCGGCTCGCACGGCCTGGCGCCGCCGCCGCGACGTTGTGACCGCGGTCGCCCCTGACTACGCTGTGCCTCCGATCCGGTCGTCGGGGCGGCACGTCCGCCGCCCCGCTCCCGCGGCCCGCCCCGCACCCCGCCCACGGCACCGCCATGAACCTCGGCTATGAGGCACAGGCCCTGGCGGCGATCCTCGCCGTGGTCGTCGCGCTCTGGGTGACCGAGGCCCTGCCGCTGCCGGTGACGGCGCTCCTGGGCGTCGTGGCGTGCATCGTCGCCGGGGTCGCGCCCGCGAAGACCGTCTTCCGGCCGTTCTCCGATCCGATCATCTTCCTCTTCATCGGCTCGTTCATGCTCGCGGAGGCGATCCGCGTGCACGGGCTCGACAGGCGGCTGGCCTTCGCCGTGCTCGGCATCCCCTGGGTGGGCGACCGGCCGTGGCGGGTGCTGGCGGCCGTGGGGTTCGTCTCGGCGCTGATCAGCGCATTCATCTCCAACACGGCGACGACCGCGATGATGCTCGCGATCGCGACCGGCATCCTCGCGGCGATCGAGCACGCCTCGCGGCTCGAGCGGGACCGCAGCGGGGCCGCCGACGTCGGGCTCGATCCGCGGTTCGCCACCGGGCTGCTGTTGTGCGTGCCGTTCACGGCCTCCGTCGGCGGCCTGGCGACGCCGATCGGCACGCCGCCCAACATGATCGGCATGGGCTTCATCCGCAGCGAGTTGGGGATCGACATCTCCTTCCTCGCCTGGTGCGTCGTGGGCGTGCCCGTCGCGGCCGCGCTCTCCGTGGTGGCGGTGGCGGTGCTCGCGTGGATGTTCCCCGCCGGCACCGACCGGCTGCCGGGGGTGTCGGCGTTCGTCACTGCGGAGCGGGCGCGGCTGGGCCGCTGGTCGGTCGGCCAGTGGTCGACCGCCGCGGCACTGGCCGTGACGGTGGCGCTGTGGGTGCTGCCCGGCGGGCTCTCACTGGCGCTGGGACAGAAGCACCCCGTCTGCGTCTGGCTGGCGGCGCGGCTGCCGGAGGGCGTGGCAGCGCTCGTCGGCGCGCTGCTGCTGTTCGCACTGCCCGGCGGCCGGCGGCCCGACGGCACGCGGCGGGCGGCGCTGGAGTGGGGCGAGGCGAGCGGGATCGACTGGGGCATCGTGCTGCTCTACGGCGGCGGCATGGCGTTGGGCGAGCTCTCCTTCACCACCGGCCTCGCGGAGGCGCTCGGCCGCAGCTTCACGGCCTGGATGCCGTCGGGCCCCGGGGCCAGCGCGGCGCTGGTGGCGGCCGCCTGCCTGGTGGGCCTCGTCACCAGCGAGTTCACGAGCAACACGGCCAGCGCCAACATGGTCGTGCCGGTGGCGATCGCCCTGGCGCAGGCCAGCGGCGGCGACGCGCTCGTGGCGGCGCTGGCCGCCACGTTCGCCGCCAGCCTCGGATTCATGATGCCGGTGAGCACGCCCTGCAACGCCATCGCCTACGGCTCGGGCCGGATTCCGCTGAGGGCGATGATGAAGAGCGGCGCCGTGCTGGATGTGGCGGGCGTGGTCGTGATCACGGCGGCGATGCTGCTGGTCGGCGGCATCTGGCGGGCCGTCTGAGCGGCACGCGGGCGGCAGGCTTGACCGGGTTTTCGGCGGTTTTAGACTTTGAGGGGAGGCCTCGACAGCGGCAGCCTCCGCAGGCCAGCCGTTTTCTTCCCGAGAGGACCTCCTTCCGTGCCCGGCACATGCGTCATCGGTCTGCAATGGGGTGACGAGGCCAAGGGCAAGCTCGTCGACATCCTCACCGAGGACCATGAGATCGTCGTCCGTTACCAGGGCGGCGCCAACGCCGGCCACACGGTCGTCTCCAAGGGAGAGACCTGGAAGCTCTCGCTCATTCCCAGCGGGATCCTCCGCGACGACGTCACCTGCGTGATCACGGGCGGCGTCGCCCTCGATCCGGCGAGCGTCATCAAGGAGATCGACGGCCTCGAGTCCCGCGGCGTCCGCGTCGCCGGCAAGCTTCTTGTGAGCGACCGGGCGCACCTCGTGTTCCCCTGGCACGTCGCAGAGGACCGGCTGCTCGACGGCAGCCTCTCTGGTGGCGAGGCGATCGGCACGACCGGCCGGGGCATCGGCCCCTGCTACCGCGACAAGGTGGGCCGCTCGCTGGCGATCCGGCTCGGCGACCTCTACCGCGACGAATTCCGCGGCCGGCTCGAGCACATCGTCGGCATCAAGAACCGGCTACTCGCCGGCTGGAACGGCGCCGCGGCTGAGCCGCTCGACGCCGCCGCGATCCTGGAGCAGACCAGGCTGCACGCAGAGCGGCTGCGGCCCTACGTCGCCGACACCACGTCCTTCCTGCTCGACAAGATCGAGGCGGGCGGCCGCATGCTCTTCGAGGGCGCGCAGGGTGCGCTGCTCGACATCGACCACGGCACGTTCCCGTTCGTCACGAGCAGCAACTCGTCGGGCGTCGGCGTCGCCAGCGGTTCCGGCGTGCCAGGCCGTTGGGTCGAGCGCGTGATCGGCGTCGTCAAGGCCTACTCGACCCGCGTCGGCGGCGGCCCGATGCCCACCGAGCAGGCCAACGCGATCGGCGAGCACCTCCGCGAACGCGGCCGCGAGTATGGCACCGTCACGATGCGGCCCCGGCGGTGCGGCTGGTTCGACGCGGTGGCGGCCCGCTACACGGCCCGCCTCTCGGGGGTCGACGAGCTCGCCGTGATGCTGCTCGACGTGCCGGGCGGCCTCGACGAGCTGAAGATCTGCACCGCGTACACGATCGACGGCCGGCAGACGAGCCACTTCCCCAGCCACGTCGACGACCTCAAGAAGGCGGTGCCGGTGTACGAGACGCTGCCGGGCTGGCGCGAGGAGCTCGCCACCGTCCGCAGCCACGCGGCGCTGCCGACGGCCGCCCGCGGGTATCTCGCCCGGCTCGGCGAGCTGCTCGGCCGTCCGGTGTCGATCGTGTCGGTCGGCCCCGACCGCGAGCAGACGATCTTCTGCGACCGTCCCCACGCACAGGCACCATGGCCACGCCCCCAGCAGCGCACGCCGGCGAACGCCTGACGGCCGCGGCCGCGGTGCCGGCAGCGCCGGCGGAGGGCCGCGCTCCCCGCCACGTCGCCATCATCATGGACGGCAACGGCCGCTGGGCGCAGCAGCGTGGCCTGCCGCGGATCGAGGGGCATCGGCGCGGCGTCACGAGCGTGCGGCGGATCACCGAGCACTGCGCCCGCCTGGGCATCGAGCAGCTCACCCTCTACTGCCTCTCCAGCGAGAATTGGCGGCGGCCGGCGCACGAAATCGACTTCCTCATGCATCTGCTCGAGCAGTACATGGTCGAGGAACGCGGGCTGCTCATGCGGGAGCGGATCCGGCTCTCGATGATCGGCCACCGCGACGCCCTCCCCGCCACGACGCTGGCCGAGATCGATCGGACCGCGGCACTGTGCGCCGGCAACGGCGGCATGCGGCTGTGCCTGGCGATCAACTACGGGTCGCGGGCGGAGATCGTCGACGCCACGCGGCGGCTGGCCCGCGAGGCCCGCTCCGGGGCGATCGACCCGGAGGGAATCGACGAGGAGGCGTTCGCGTCGAGGCTCGACACGGCGGGCATGCCCGACCCCGACCTGCTCATCCGCACGGCGGGCGAGATGCGGGTCAGCAACTTCCTCCTCTGGCAGATCAGCTACGCGGAGCTCTGGGTGACCGACGTGTGCTGGCCCGACTTCGCCGAGCAGCATCTCGATGCGGCGATTGCGGCGTTCGCGATGCGGGAGCGCCGCTTCGGGGGGCTGGGGCCATCGTGAACCCTCCCGCAGAGTCCGCGTCCGTGACGGCGGCCCCCCGCGGCGCGTCGCCGGCGGCATTCGCCTCCCGAGCCCTCTCCGCGGGCCTGGTCACCGCGACGTTCGCCGCGCTCGCCTGGGCCGACTGGAAGGGCCTCGGCGGCGCGAAGCCGGCGTGGTGGCTGCTGCCGCTGGCCGTGGCGCTGGCCCTGGGCGGAGTCGGCGAACTCTCCGGTCTCTTCGCGGGCCGCGGCGTCACGCTGCCGGTGTGGCTGCTGCGGCCGGCGGTCGTGGGGGTGGTGCTCTCGGCGGCTGCCGCCGCAGAGTTCTCAGACCTCACGGTCTCCGGGTCGTCGGCACTGCCGGTGGTCGAGATGGGCTGGCCGGCGGCGGCGGTCGCGGTCGCGGTGATCGGCCTGTGCCTTGTCGAGATCGTCAGCTACCGCCCCGGCGGCGGCGCGGTCGAGCGGCTCGCGGCGGGCAGCTTCGCGGTCGTCTTCGTCGGGCTCCCGCTGGCCTTCCTCGTGGGCCTGCGGCTGCTGTCTACGAGGCACGTCGGTCCGGAGTCGGCGCATGCTCACCTCGACGCCGGCGCACGCGGCATGCTGCCCCTCGTGAGCCTCGTGGCCGTCGTGAAGGCGGGTGACATCGCCGCGTACGTGGCGGGCTCGCTCGTGGGCCGGCACCGCATGGCGCCGATCCTCTCGCCCGGGAAGACGTGGGAGGGCGCGGCGGCGGCGCTCGCGGGGTCGCTCGTCGCGGCGTGGATCGCGCTCGGAGGGTTTCGCGCGTCCGGCCAGGCCGGGCCATGGGGCGGCTGGATGGTGTACGGCCCGCTGGTCGGCCTCGCCGGCATGGCGGGTGACCTCGCGGAATCGCTCGTGAAGCGCGAATGCGGCGTCAAGGACTCCGGCCGCTCGCTCGGCGGGCTCGGCGGCGTGCTCGACCTCGTCGACTCGCTCCTCTTCGCGGCGCCGGTGGCCTGGCTTTTGTGGGTGGCCGGCGGCCGCTGAAACCGCGGCCGAAAGCGGCGGGAAACCGCCGCTTTCGGCCCTCCACCCCCGCGGCGGGTATACTCGGGGCGTCGTCGTGAACGTTCTTTCCTCCGAGACCGCTGGCGCCGTCACGCGTCACGGGCTTCGATGCCCCGCACGTCCATCGCGGTCGTCGACTCGAAGAGGCTCGTGGCCATCTTCGGTCCGAGAGACCAGCACCTCCGCCGCATCCGCTCGACCCTCGGGGTGGGCGTGTCGGCACGTGACGACTCGATCCACATCGAGGGGGACGAGCCCGCGGTGCTGCGGGCGGCCGAGATCTTCGAGCAGCTCGACCGGATCGCCCGTGAGCACGGCGCCGTCGATCCCGCCGACGTCACCCAGCTCCTGTCGCCGGGGAGCGGCGGCGGCCCACCCGTGCCGCACGAGCCGATCGAGGTCCACCGTCCCGGCCTGCATGTGCAACCGCGGTCGCCGGGCCAGGCGGCCTACGTGCGGGCCATCCGCGATCACGACATCGTCATCTGCAGCGGCCCCGCCGGCAGCGGCAAGACCTTCCTCGCCGTGGCGCTGGCCGTGGCGGCGCTGCGGGCGGAGCAGGTCCGCAAGATCGTGCTGGTGCGACCCGCGGTCGAGGCGGGCGAGAGCCTCGGCTACCTCCCCGGCGACCTGCAGGCCAAGATCAACCCCTACCTGCGGCCGCTGCTCGACGCCCTCCGCGAGATGATGGACTACGAGCTGCTCAAGCGGCTCACGGAACAGGACGTCGTCGAGATGATCCCGCTGGCCTACATGCGCGGCCGCACGCTCAACAACGCCTTCATCATCCTCGACGAGGCGCAGAACACCACCGTCGCCCAGATGAAGATGTTCCTCACACGGCTCGGCATGGGCTCGAAGATGGTGATCTCCGGCGACGTCACGCAGATCGACCTGCCTTCCAACCGGCGCAGCGGCTTGGTCGACGCGCTGGAGCGGCTGGAGCGGGTGCGGGGCTGCGGCCGCGTGCAGCTTGGCGGAGTCGACATCGTCCGTCATCCGCTCGTGCAGCGGATCGTGGAGGCCTACGGCGACTGACCAGATGACGACCATTGCTCCCTCCTCCTACCGTCGCCGCGTGAAGCGCGGCTCCTCCGTCGAGGGGCCGCAGGGCTTCTGGGGCTCGCTGCTCGAGCGCGTGTCGCGGTCGGAGGTGCTGCTGCGGCTGGCGCTGTGCCTCGCGGCCGGGCTGATCCTGCTCGTGGTGCTGCATGGCTGGCACGAGCCCTTCCCGTTCCGGCAAGGCATGGTGCCGCCGCGCGGCATCGCCGCGCGGGTGCCGTTCGAGAAGCCCGACGCGGAGCGGACGAAGACGGCGCAGGATCGGGCCGCGGCACAGGTGCGGGTCGTCTACTCGCAGGACAAGGCGGCGATTGTACGGCTGCGGGATGGACTGAAGAACCGGCTCGCCGAGATCGCCGCGGCCGACGCCCTCACCGCGTCGTCGCGTGCGGCATGGCTCGAGTTCGCCCCGGAGGCGGCGGCCGTGATCGACAGGCTGACGGCGCCTGCTGAAAAGCCGCCCGTGGCCCCGGAGCCGCCGGCCGCCGACGCCGCCCCCGCGGAACCGGCCGCCAAGCCCGATGGCGCCGCACCGGCGGCCGAGAAGGCCACCGACAAGCCGGCCGCTCAGCAGGCCTCCGACACCGACGGCAAGCCCGAAGCCAAAGCAGACACCAAGGCCGACACCAAGGCCGACAAGCAGGTGGCCGAGGCGCAGCAGGCCTTCCAGCGGTTTCGCGCCCGCATCGACACCAAGGACCGGCTTCTCGAGTGCGAGAAGGGGATCGACCGGGCCTTCGCCGCGCTCGAGAACGTCGGCGTGCTCGAGAAGATCCAGCACGGCATCGACGAGGGCAGCCAGACCGAGATCGACGTCCATCCGCTGGGCAACGCCACGGAGCTGACGAGGGCCCAGGTCGCCGACGTCCTCCTGGGCGAGGCGAAGGTGCGGCTCAAGTCCCGGCTCGAGGAGGAACTGGGCGAGGGCCCGCTGCCCGCCCGCGTCTTCACCTGGGCGGAGGCGCGGCTTCCCGGCACGCTGGAGATCGACCGGGACGCGACGGCGAAGGCGAAGAAGGAGGCGGTCGAGAAGACGCCACAGCAGTTCGCGAGATACGCCGCCGGCGACCTGCTGGCCGACGCCGCCGCCCCGCTCGACACGGACCGCATCCTGCTGCTCCAGCGGGAGCACGACGAATACGTCCGCCAGCAGGACGCCCGGCAGCGGATCAGCAGGGCACTGTCGCTCTTCGGCCTCTTTGCGGCGATGTTCGCGCTGGCCGGCTTCTACATCCACATGCACCACCGCGAGGTGCTCGACGACCTCGGCCACGTGGCCACGCTGCTGGCACTCTCCACGGTGACGGTCGTGCTCTGCCTGCTCTGCGCCGTAGAGGGATGGCGGGCCGAGATCGTGCCGCTCCTCGTCTTCGCGATGACCGTGGCCATCGCCTACGACGAGGATCTGGCCCTGCTCCTGGCGGCGGAAGTGGCGCTGGTCGTCGTGATCGGCCTCGGCCGGGGTCTGGCCGACTACGTGACGCTGGCCGCCGCCGCGGCCGCGATGGTGTTCTGGATGGGCCGCATCCGCAGCCGCAGCAAGCTCATCTACGTCGGCCTGTGGGCTGGCGCCGTGACGATCGCCACGCAGGTGGGCGCGAACCTGCTCGAGGAGCGGCCGCTCGACATGCAACTGCTCTACGAGGCGGGGCGGACCGGCCTCTGGACGCTGCTGGCCGGCTTCCTGATGACCGGATTGCTGCCCTTCATCGAGCGGTCGTTCGGCGTGCTCACCGACCTGAGCCTGTTGGAGGTGGGCGACGTCGCCCACCCACTCCTGCAGGAGCTCGTGCGGCGGGCGCCCGGCACCTACAACCACTCCATCAACGTGGCGAGCATCGGCGAAGCCGCCGCCGACGCGATCGGCGCCCGTGGCCTGCTCGTGCGGGTCGGGGCCTACTTCCACGACGTCGGCAAGATGCTCAAGCCCGCCTACTTCATCGAGAATCAGGGGCAGGAGAACCGGCACGAGTCGCTGGTGCCCGCCATGAGCACGCTGATCATCATCGCGCACGTGAAGGAGGGCGTGGAGCTGGCCCGCCAGTACAACCTGCCGCAGCCGATCATCGACATCATCGCGGAGCACCACGGCACAACGCTCGTCGAGTTCTTCTACCGCCGCGCCGCCGAGCTGTCGCAGACCGACCCCAACGGCACCGAGATCGACGAGCAGAACTTCCGCTACCCGGGCCCGAAGCCGAGCTCGAAGGAGTCGGCGGTGATGATGCTCGCCGACGCGGTGGAGAGCGCCAGCCGTGCCCTCACCGAGCCCACCCCCGCGCGGATCGCCGGCCTCGTCCACGACCTCGCCATGAAGCGGCTCCTCGACGGCCAGTTCGACGAGTGCGGGCTCACGCTCGAGGAACTGGAGACGATCGAGAGCAGCCTCGTGAAGAGCCTCACCGCCGTCTACCACGGCCGCGTGAAGTACCCCGACCAGAGGACCGCCTAGTGGCCCGGTCCCGCGTCCGCTCCGCCGCGGCGATCGCGGTCGACGTGAGCGACCGGCAGGACATCCTGCGGGTGTCGCCCCGCTGGCTGGAGCGCATCGTGCGGGCCGCCCTCTGGGCGGAGGGCGTCGAGCGGGCGGAGATCGGCGTCTCGCTGGTCGACGACCGCCGCATCGCCGCGATCCACCGCCGCTGGCTCGGCGTCGCAGGGCCGACGGACGTGATCACGTTCGACCTGTCGGCCGGCGGCGGACCACGGGCCGCGGGGCTCGCCGGTGACCTCGTGGTGAGCACCGAGACGGCCCGCCGGGTGGCCCGCGCCGTGGGCTGGACCGCGCACCGTGAGCTCGCCTACTACGTGGTGCATGGGCTGCTGCACCTCGCGGGCTACGACGACCACGCCCCGGCCGACCGCCGCGCCATGCGGGCCCGCGAGCGGGTCGTGATGCGGGCCTGCGGCCTGCCCGCGCCGCCCCGTCCAGCCGGAGCCCCACCCCCATGACCGACGCGGACACGTTGGGAATCGAATCGGCCGTGCTGTTGCTCGCGGTGGCGAGCCTGGCTGCGGTGCAGGCCCGCGCCGTCCGCGGTGCCCAGCGGCACCGGCTCATGGAACTCTGCCGGCGCGCCGGCCGACCGGAGCGATACGAGGAGATCGTGGCCGGGAGCGAGACGATCGCCTTCATCGCCGCGTCGGTGGTCGTGGTCGCCGCCGCGGTGGCGACGCTGCTGGCGTTCCGCGGACTGCTCGACGTGTCAGGCGGGGTGCTGGTGATCGAGGTGTCGGCGGTCGCCGCCTGGATCGCGCTGGTGTGGCTGACGCTCGTCGTGATGCCGATGCTGCTGACCCGGTTCGCGGGTCCATGGATCGTGGTGGCGACGTGGGGCGTCTGGCGGCCCGTGGTCGGCCTGGTGTCGCCCGCGGTGGCGCGGCTCGGTGCGGTGGCCGCCGCGATCGGCCGGATGGCGACGGGCACGGGGGACGGCCAGGCCGCCGGGGAACGGACACAGGACGAACTGCGGCTGGTGGTCGACGAGGCGCACCGGGAGGGCCGCATCGAGGGGGCAGCCCGCGACATGCTCCGCGGCGTGATCGGCCTCGATGCCGTGCGGGTCGCCCAAATCATGACGCCCCGCACGCGGATGATCGCGATCCCGCTCTCGGCAGGCTGGGACGATGCGGTGCGGCTGGCCGCCGAGAGCGGCCACACCCGGCTGCCGGTCTGGGACCGATCGGCGGACGACGTCGTGGGCATCCTGCACACCCGCGACGTGCTCAACCGGATGGCCGACGGACTCGCCTCCCGTCCCCAGACGCCTGCGGACGACCGCGGCATCCGCCCGCTCCTGCGACCGCCCTGGTTCGTGCCCGAGACGATGAGCGTGCAGAAGATGCTCCTGGAGTTCCAGCGCGGCAAGACGCACATGGCAATCGTCACCGATGAGTTCGGCGGCGTCTCCGGCCTCGTGACGATCGAGGACGCGCTCGAGGAGATCGTGGGGGAGATCGCCGACGAGCACGACGAGGCCTTCTCCGACGGCATGCGGACGGTCTCCGCGGACGTGTGCGAGGTGCTCGCGCACGTGCCGGTCTCGCGGCTCAACGAGCGGATGGGGGTGGCGCTGCCCGAGGAGGAGGGCTACGAGACGGTCGGCGGGTTCGTCTTCCACCAGTGCGGCCGCATCCCCGAGGTGGGCGAGCGGATCGAGTCGCACGGTGCGGCGCTCGAGGTGCTGGCCGCGACCCGCCGCCGGATCGACCTGATCCGCGTGGAACGGCTGGCCGACCCGGGCCGGGGGAGCGGCGGCAGCGATGGCAGCTGAGAAGGCACGGGCGATCGTGGTCCGCGCGATCCCCTTCGGTGACTCCAGCGCCGTCGTCACGGTCTTCACCCGCGAGTTCGGCAAGCTGCGGGCTCTGGCGAAGGGGGCGTGGCGGCCCAAGGGCGCGTTCGATGCCGCCCTTGACCTGCTTTCGATCTGTCAGGTACTCGTCCTCCGCAAATTCACGGGTGCCCTCGACTTGCTGACGGAAGCCAGCCTCGAGCACCGCTTCCGTGTCGGCGGCAGCCTGGCTGCATTCCATGGCGGCATGGAGGTCGCCGAACTGCTCGACGCACTCACCGCCGAAGGCGATCCTCAGCCGGAGCTGTTCGATGTCGCACACTCGACCCTGCGCATCCTGTCGGCCGCCGGCCCGTCCGCGGAGGCCGACGCGACAGGCCGGCTCTCGGACGGCGCCGTCCGCGCGCTGGTCACGCACACCGAACTGGCGGTGCTGCGGCACGCCGGCCACGCGCCCGGCCTGGTGCGGTGCGCGGAGTGCGCCGGGCCCGTACCGCCGGCCGGCCGGGTGGCATTCGGCATGCTCGACGGCGGCGTCCTGTGCGGCGAGTGCCGACGGGACAAGCGGGCCGTCGTCTCCGTGTCGGCCGACTGCCTCGCCGCCCTGCGGCTCCTGGCCGGCTCTCGCGACGCCTGGCACGGGATGGCATTGCCCGACACCGTCGATGGCGAGGTCCGCGCCGTCATGAACACCCTGCTGTCCCACCTCCTCGGCCGCCGGCTGCGGGTGGCCCCGCTCCTGCAGCCGAAATCCCGCCCCCGCCCTCCCCGCACCTCCTGAGCCGCGTCGGCCCCATGACATCGTTCCGAGATACACCGGCCCGCCGCATCGGCGGCCTGCGCACGGCACGGGCTGCAATCCGTGCGGCCGTCGCCGCCGGCCTGCTCCTGCACGCCGGATGCGCGACGTTCAAGCCGCCGACGTGGCCCTGGTCGAAGCCGGCCGGCACCGGCGACAAGGTTGCCGGCGAACTGGGCGAGGACGCCGACTCCTCCGTGATCTCCTCGGAGTTCAATCCCACCGAGCAGGACTTCGGCTGGGACTACTTCAAGGGGGAGAATATCAAGAAGCGGTGGAAGAAGATGGTGGGCCGTGGACCCAACGAGCCGATCGCCCGCAAGTCGCTGGCCGACGGCGACGCCCTCTATCGCGACCGCAAATACAAGGAGGCGATCGCCAAGTACAAGATGGCGATCGACCGCTGGCCCGACTCGGCGATCGAGGAGGACGCCCTCTGGCAACTCGCCGAGTGCTGGTTCTTCACCGACCAGTACCCGAAGGCCGAGGACTGCTACGACGAGCTGGTGAAGAAGTACGCCAACTCGCGGTATCTCGACCGGATCGCGCAGCGGCAGTTCGTAATCGCGCAGTACTGGATCGCGCTCGACCAGAAGCACAACTACCTGACGATCGTGCCGAATCTCGTGGATCGCTCGCGGCCGATCTTCGACACGCGAGGCCGGGCCATCAAGGCGTTCGACCATGTGCGGATCAACGACCCGCGGGGATCGCTCGCCGACGACAGCATCATGGCGCAGGCCAACGCCCACTTCCTCGACCGGCAGTGGATCGACGCCGACTACTTCTACAGCCTCCTGCGCAGCGAGTACCCCGACAGCGACTTCCTCCTGCAGGCCCACCTCCTCGGGCTGCAGGCGAAGATGCGGGCCTACCAGGGCCCGGGCTACGAGGGGGGCATCCTCGGCGAGGCGGAGGTGCTCGCCGACCAGATCCTCGTGCAGTTTCCCGACCAGCTGGCCGGCGACGAAGCGGAGCGGGTGCAGACGACCCGGGCCGCGATCGCCGCCCAGCAGGCGACCCGCCACTGGTCGCGGGCCGAGTTCTACTCGAAGGGCAAGCACTACACGTCGGCCCGGATCTACTACGCGCTGATCGCCCGCGACTACCCGAAGACGATGCTCGCCCAGCAGGCCCGCGACCGGCTCGACTCGCTCGCCGGCAAGGAGGACGTCTCCGACAACCCGTTCCCCACGCTGACGGCGCTACTCAACCCCGACTCGCTCAAGCAGGCCGAACTCGACGCGATGGCCGAGGCCAACACGGCGATCGCCCGCGGCGACACCTCCGGCGCCAACCCGCCACTCCGCTGAACGGACGAGGTCTCATGGCCCTGCCCGCCGTCAGCCGCCGCCGGCTCAATGCCCGCCTCCTGCTGGCCAGCTGCGCGGCGCTGCTGGGCGGCGGCTGCGCGGGCTACCGGTTCGGCAACAACACGCTCTACGCCCCGAACGTCCGCACGGTCTACGTGCCGATGATCCAGTCCGACAGCTTCCGCACCACCCCGAGCATCGATCTGGGCGAGCGGCTCACCGAGGCCGTGTGCAAGGAGATCGAGAAGCGGACACCCTTCAAGGTGGTCGGCGACCCGGCCGCCGACAGCGTCCTCACGGCACGGATCGTGGCCGACACGAAGCGCATGATCGTGGAGAGCCCGACCGACCAGTCGCGGATGGTGGAGATGAACTTCCAGGTGCTGGTCACCTGGGCCGACCGCGGCGGCGCGGTGCTGGCCTCGGGAGGCGTGCCGATGCCGGCGGCGAGCGTCGACGTCGGGCAGGCGGCCATGCTCGTGCCGGAGTACGGCCGATCGGTCGCCAGCACCCAGCAGGAGGCGATCATCAAGATGGCCCAGCAGATCGTGGGCCTGATGGAAGAGCCCTGGTAGCCGGCGCGGTCTGGCGGGCTGGTGCGTCGGCGGCCGAGGCGGTCTGGTAGAGTGCCGGCATGAGCTTTCCGGGCACACCATCGCACTGGCGGCTGCGGTCCACCCGGCTCGCGCTGCCCGAAACCGACGGCCGCACGCTGCCGCTGGTGATGGGGATCGTCAACGTCACGCCCGACAGCTTCTCCGACGGTGGCAGGCACGCGGCCGTCGAGGAGGCCGTCGCCCACGGAATGGCGCTCGTCGGCCAGGGCGCCGACATCCTCGACGTCGGCGGCGAGAGCACGCGGCCCTTCTCGGAGCCGGTGCCGCTCGACGAGGAACTGCGACGGGTGACGGAGGTGGTGCGGCAGCTGGCGGCACGGTCCGGAGTGCCCGTCTCGATCGACACCTCGAAGGCGGCGGTGGCGGCCCGTGCGATCGATCTCGGCGCCGAGATCATCAACGACGTGACGGGCCTCGAGGGGGATCCCGACATGCTCCGCGTCGCCGTCGCCTCGGGGGCGGGTGTCTGCGCGATGCACATGCAGGGCACGCCGCAGACCATGCAGGTCGACCCGCGGTACGCCGACGTCGTCGGGGAGATCCACGGCTACCTGGCGCAGCGCCGGGACGCCCTCCTGGCTGCGGGCGTGCCTCTCGAGCGGATCTGCCTCGATCCCGGCATCGGATTCGGCAAGACGCACGAGCACAACGTCGAGCTGATGGTGGCGGCGGGACGCTTTCTCGACCTCGGCACGCCGATCCTCGTGGGCCACTCCCGCAAGGGCTTCATCGGCAAGATGATCGAGCGGGCGCGCGGCCGCCCGGCCACGCTCGAGGAACGGGACGGCGGCACCGCGGGCGCCGCCTGCGCGCTGGCCGACGCCGGCGTGCAGGTGATCCGCGTCCATGCGGTCGGCCTGGTCCGCGCGGCCCTCGAGCTCCACGGCATCGCGCGACGCGGATGACAGCCTCCGCCGGCGGCCGCTACACCTTCGCGATCGCCGCCCGGGCCGCCTCGGCGCACTGGCGGATGTCGTCGAGCGGGTTCTGCGGGTTCTCCTCGTACTCGATCGACAGCGCGCCGTCGGCCGGGAACTTCGCCGCCACGAGCGCCTCCATCACGGCCGGCACGTCCATGTGGCCCTTCCCGAGGATCACGCCCTTCGTCTTGTCCTGCATCTCGGCGAAGTCCTTGAGGTGGACGCCGTAGAGCCTGCCCGCGAGCAGCCGGATCACCTCGACGGGCCGCTCTCCCGAGCGGATGAAGTGGCCGAGGTCGGCGCAGGCGCCGATCCGCGGATCCCGCTTCTCGACCGCCTGGAGCACGTCGATCGCCTTGTTGTAGCGGTGCGTCGGCCCGTGGTTGTGGATCGCCACCTTGACGTCGAACTCCTTCACGAGCTCGTCGAGGCTGTCGAACGATTCGGGGGAAGGGTCGGCGGAGAGCGTGCGGATACCGGCCCGCTTCGCGAACTCGAAAATCTTCCTGTTGGCTGCGGCGTCCTTCGAGAAGCCGTTGACGCCGTGGGCCGAGACGGTGAGGCCGAGGTCGGCGAGCTTTTTCTTCATGGCGGCGATCGCCTCGTCGTCCGAGTTGATCGGATACATGCCGGGATAGAACTCGACGAACTTGAAGCCCAGATCGCGGGCGTGCTGGAGCGCCTCGTCGACCTTGTAGCCGCGGAGCGAGTAGAGCTGCACGCCGAGGTTGAGGTTGTCGGCTGCGGCGGCGGCGGCCGTCCGGCCCCACGGGGCCATCGCGACGGCGCCGGCGGCGGCCGTGCCAGCGAGGAACGAGCGACGGCTGGGATGCGACGGGGACATGGAGCGGCTCCTGCGTGTGGAGGAAAGGACGACTGGCGTTAAGATACGCGAAACCCCGCCCCGCCGCACGGCCCAGCCATGAGCACATCCGCCCCGCCGCCCGCACCGAACGCCCTCGCGGCGCACTGCCGCTCGATCGCCGAGCGGGCCCGGCGGGCGGCCATCGATCTGGCGGCCATCCCGGCGGACCGGAAGGCAGCGGCCTTGAAGGCGTCCGCCGCCGCGATCCGGGAGGACGTCGCGGCCATCCTCGCCGCCAATCGGCTCGACCTCGCCGCCGCCCCGGGCTTCGGCCTCTCCGCCGCCGCCGTCGACCGGCTCACGCTCGATCCCACACGGGTGGAGGGGATCGCGGCCGGCGTCGAGGCGGTGGCATTGCTGCCTGATCCCGTCGGCGAGGTGCTCGAGGAATCCACGCGGCCCAACGGCCTCCTGGTCCGCAAGGTCCGCGTGCCGCTCGGCGTGGTTTTTTTCATCTACGAGTCGCGGCCCAACGTGACGGCCGACGCCGCAGCGGTCGCCCTCGCCGCCGGGAACGCCATCATCCTCCGTGGCGGCAAGGAGGCGGCCCACTCGAGCGGCCGGATCGTGGAGAGCATGCGGCGGGCGATCGCGGCCGCGGGCCTGCCCGCCGACTGCGTGCAGCTGGTCGACACGCCCGACCGTGAGGCCGTCGGCGCCTTCCTGCAGATGGACGACCTGATCGACATCGTCATCCCGCGGGGCGGCGAGCAGCTCATCCGCCGCGTCTGCTCCGAAGCGCGGATGCCCGTGCTCAAGCACTTCACCGGCAACTGCCACGTGTACGTCGACCGGGCCGCCGACCTCGCGATGGCGAAGGCGATCACCGTCAACGCGAAGTGCCAGCGGATGGGCGTGTGCAACGCGGCCGAGTCGCTGCTGGTGCATCGCGACGTCGCCGCACGGTTCCTGCCCGACGTCGCCGCCGCCCTCGGCGAGCACGCCGTCGAGATCGTCGGCGACGCCGCCACGCGGCGGCTCGTGCCCGCGGCCGGCGCCGCAACCGAGGCCGACTTCGCCACGGAGTACCTGGGCCCCAAGATCTCCGTGGCCGTCGTCGACTCGCTCGACGCGGCGATCGACCACGTCAACCGCTACGGCTCACGGCACACCGACTCGATCGTCACCGGCGACCGGGCCGCCGCCGAGCGGTTCGCGGCCCGCGTCGACACCGCGGTGGTGATGGTCAACGCCAGCACCCGGTTCAACGACGGCGGCGAGATGGGGCTCGGCGCCGAGATCGGCATCTCCACCGACAAGCTCCACGCCCGGGGCCCGTGTGGCACCCGGGAGCTGACCACCTACAAGTACGTCGTCCTCGGCTCGGGGCAGACGCGGTCATGAGGCTGCCGCGCCGCTCACGCCCCCGTCGGTGGCTCGCCGCCCTCGCCTGCCTGTCTCTCTCCATGCCCCATCCAGCCCCCGCCGACGACGCCGACGATCCGTTCCTGTGGCTGGAGGACGTCGCCGGCGAGCGGGCCCTCGACTGGGTCCGCGGCCGCAACGCGGAGAGCGTCGCGTCGCTCGCCGGCTCGGAGCGGTTCCGCACGCTCGAGACGCGGATCCGCGGGATCCTCGACTCGAAGGAGCGGATCCCCTTCGTCAGCCGGATCGGCGACCGCTACTACAACTTCTGGCGCGACGCGGCGAACCCCAAGGGGCTGTGGCGACGGACGACGCTCGAGGAGTATCGCCGCGCGGAGCCCGCCTGGGAGACGGTGCTCGACCTCGACGCGCTCGCGGAGAAGGAGGGCGAGAACTGGGTCTGGCACGGCGCCGCCGTGCTCGAGCCAGAAGACCGGCTGTGCCTCGTCTCGCTGTCGCGCGGCGGGGCCGATGCCGACGTGGTCCGCGAGTTCGACCTCGAACGAAAGGCGTTCGTGGACGGCGGCTTCTCGCTGCCGGAGGCGAAGAGCCGCTTCGGCTGGCGGAACCGCGACAGCCTGTTCGTGGCCACCGACTTCGGCCCGGGCTCGCTCACCGCCTCGGGATATCCGCGGACCGTCCGCGAGTGGGCCCGCGGCACGCCCCTGTCGGCGGCGGCGGTCGTCTACGAGGGCCGGCCCGACGACATGTCGGTCGCGGGCTTCCACGACCCCACCCCCGGCTTCGAGCGGGACCTCGTCCGCCGGCAGATCACGTTCTGGACGAACGAGCTCTTCCTGCGGCGTGACGGCCGGCTCGTGAAGGTCGAGAAGCCCGACGACGCCGACGCCACGGTGCACCGGGAGTGGCTCCTGATCGAGCTCCGCAGCCCCTGGACGGTCGGGGGCACGACGCATCCGGCGGGCGTGCTCCTGGCGGCCGACTTCGAGCGGTTCCTGGCGGGCGATCGCGGGTTCCACGTCCTCTTCGCGCCCGGCCCCCGCACGTCGCTGGCGGGCTACTCCTCCACCCGCAAGCACCTGCTGCTCAACACGCTCGACAACGTCCGCAGCCGCGTCGACGTGCTGACCTTCCGCGACGGCCGCTGGCACCGCGAGCCGCTCCCGGGCGTGCCGGAATTCGGCACCGCCAGCGCGACGCCCGTGGACGACCTCGACTCCGACGACTACCTGCTCGTCACCGCCAACGCGCTGACGCCCTCCACGCTGTCGCTCGGCTCCGCGGCCGAGGCGACGCGGCCTCCGGAGAAGCTCAAGCAGTCGCCCGCCTTCTTCTCGGCGACCGGACTGCATGTCAGCCAGCACGAGGCGACATCCCGCGACGGCACGCGCGTCCCCTACTTCCAGATCGGCCCGGAGCAGTTGCCGCTCGACGGCTCGACGCCCACGTTGCTCTACGGCTACGGCGGCTTCGAGATCCCGCTCGTGCCAGGCTACGAGCCGATCGCCGGCGCCTGCTGGCTCGAGCAGCGGTACGTGCACGTGATCGCGAACATCCGCGGCGGCGGCGAGTTCGGCCCGCGGTGGCACCAGGCGGCCCTCAAGGAGAAGCGGCCCCGCGCCTACGAGGACTTCATCGCGGTGGCCGAGGACCTCGTGGCGCGGAAGGTGACGTCACCGGCGCACCTCGGCGTGAAGGGCGGCAGCAACGGCGGCCTGCTGGTGGGCAACATGCTCACGATGCGACCCGATCTCTTCGGCGCCGTCGTCTGCCAGGTGCCGCTGCTCGACATGCGGCGCTACCACAAGCTCCTCGCGGGCGCCAGCTGGATGGGCGAGTACGGCGACCCCGACGACCCGGCACAGTGGTCCTTCATCCGTGGCTTCTCGCCCTACCACAACGTCGACCCCGGTCGGGAGTATCCACCGACCCTGATCACCACCTCGACCCGTGACGACCGCGTGCACCCCGGGCATGCCCGCAAGATGACGGCCCGGCTCCTGGAGCTGGGCAAGCCCGTGCTCTCCTACGAGAACATCGAGGGGGGCCACGGCGGCGCGGCCGACAACCGGCAGCGGGCGTTCATGGACGCCCTGGGCTACGCGTTTCTCGACCGCGAGCTCAAGTGAGTCCGAGGTCGCGCAGCAGCGCCCGCGGCACGCCGATGTCGGCCACGTGCACCATGCCGGTGAACTCCCCGGCGCCGGGATGGCTGAAGCCGGCCTTGGCGGCGACGAACGTGACGGTCGCGTCCGCCCGCACGCACGGCCCGAGCGGCCGACCGGTGTCGCAGTCCAGGCCGGAGGGTAGGTCGACGGCGATCACCCGCGCCCTACCGTGGCCGCGGACCACGTTGATCGCCTCGATGGCCGCGGCGACCGCGCCGCGGGCCGCGCCGGTCGCTCCCGTGCCCAGCAGGGCGTCCACGATCCATACCGCGTCGGAGAGTGCCTGCTGCCAGCGGATGCCATCGGCCTCGACGAGCACGTCGATCGGCATGTGCGAGAGTTCGGCGACGCGACAGTTTATGGCGGCGTCGCCACGGTAGTCGGCCGGATCGCAGGCGAGGAGCAGCCGCACGGCGTGTCCCAGGTTCTCCAGGTGCCTGGCGATCACGAATCCGTCGCCGCCGTTGTTGCCCCGGCCGCAGGCGATCACGATCAGGCCGGCGGTCTCGGATCCCCGCGCGAGGCCATGCAGCACCCCGGCGGCGTTCCTCCCCGCGTTCTCCATGAGCACGATGCCGGGCAGGCCGAAGTGTTCGATGGCCCGGCGGTCGACATCGCGAACCTCGTCCCTCGACAACGAACGCATGGCAAACCCCTGAGGTCTCGCGCACAATTCCCGCACCGCGGAAGAATACGGCCCCCTCCGACGACCGGCAACCGCACGCTCGTTGCGGCGACCGCATCGGCTCCTCTATTCTCTCGACCATGAGAATCGTGCACTCGATACCCGATTTCGCTCTCGGTGGCATCCAAAAAGCCGGATGCGTCATCGCGGCGCACATGGCCGAGTCGGGACACGATGTCACGATCGTCGGCGCGGGCGGCGGGCCGCGTCTCCCGGCTGGCGGCCAGCCGAATCCCGCCCATGTCGTCGTGGGCTCCGAAGATCCCTGCCTCCTCGCGACCGCGATCCGTGACATCAATCCCGACGTGATCCACATCCACGCCGCGGCCTATGCCGAACCGCTTCTCGGGGAATTGCTGCGCATAGAGCCAACCGGCCTGCGCAGCGGCCGACCCCTACTCGTGAGCACCCCGGTGTTCGGCCGCCCTCCCTCCGATCGGAAGGTTCTCGATCGCACGAAGACCTGCTGCGTGGGTGTCTACACGTTCTACCGGCTCTGCCGCTGGTTGGGAGTGACGCCGCAGCGCGCGATGCACGATCTCGGAATCGCGTACGCCCCGCTCACGCCCTTCGACCCGCCGCTTGGCCCCGTCTCGGCGACCGACACCGATACGACGGTGCGGCTGCGCAGGCAGCACCTGGGCCTGCGGGCGGAGACGTCGATCGTGGTCGGCCGGATCGGCCGTGACACTGTCGGCAAATGGCACCCCGCGACCGAACGCTTGGTCGATGCCATGCTCCGCACGGATGCCGCGGCGACGTGGCTTTCCGTGGGCTTGCCCAGGGATCGCGGTGCGGAGCGTCTACGCGAGCGGTGGGGGTCCCGGTTCGTCAACTTCCCCGAAACGGCTGACTACGACCGTCTGACCGAGATCCTCTCGGCCATGGATCTGCAGATTTTTTTTAGCGCTCACGGTGAATGCTTCGCAAGCAGCATTTGCGAGGCCGCTGGTCTGGGAGTGCCGACGGTGGCCCTCGCGACGCCGCTCAATGACAACGGCCAGGCCGAGCAGGTCATCGACGGAAAGACCGGTTTTCTCGTGAACTCGATCGACGACGCCTGCCGCGTCGTCGCGACCTTCACGCGGGATCGAGCCGCCCTGACCCGGTGAAACGGTCGACGCAGACGCATGCTGATGATCACTGGCACGCTCGCAAGGTCAGCGACGACCTGCTGTCGATGTACCGCCATTGGCAGGATCCGTCGTCGGCATCCTCGTCGCACATCGAACGGATGCTCCAGGAATCGACCGCATTCAGCGGCCGCTACCGGGAACATATGATCTCGCTCATGGCCGGTGGCGAGCCATGGCGACGGCTCGACTGGCGACTCCGCCTGGCGGCCGCCGAATCGTGGACGCTCTTCACGCTGGCGCGGTCCGTGCAACGCGGCGTCCGCGCACTGAACACGAAGATCGGCTGACCTGGCCCGTCATCGCGGCCCCGTTGCGCAGGCGCACGATGCCGTCCCATTTCGCGCCCCGCCCGCCCCGTCACTTGGCCAGCGGCCGCGTCATCTCCACCGGCACCACCCACTGGTCGTACTGCTCGGGGGTCACGTAGCCGAGCGCCGCGGCGGCGGCCTTCAGGCTCGTCCCTTCCACGTGGGCCTTCTTGGCGATCTTCGCGGCCTTCTCGTAGCCGATATGCGTGTTGAGCGCCGTCACCAGCATCAGCGATTCATCGAGGTGGTGCTTGATCCGGTCGAGGTTTGGCTCGATGCCGATCACGCAGTGCACCCGCATCGAATCGCAGGCGTCGGCGATGAGGTCGGCCGACTCGAGCACGTTGTGGACCATCACCGGCTTGAACACGTTGAGCTGGAAGTGCCCCTGCGAGCCAGCGAACGCGACGGCGGCATCGTTGCCGAACACCTGGGCGCAGACCATCGTCATGGCCTCGCACTGCGTGGGATTCACCTTGCCCGGCATGATCGAGCTGCCCGGCTCGTTCTCCGGGATCGAGATCTCGCCGATGCCGCACCGCGGGCCGGAGGCGAGCAGGCGGATGTCGTTGGCGATCTTGAACAGCGCGATCGCCAGCCCACGCTCCGCCGCGCTCACCTCGACCATGGCGTCGTGGGCCGACAGGGCGGCGAACTTGTTGGGCGCCGACACGAACGGATGCCCGGTCTCCTTCGCGATATGGGCGGCGGCCACGTCGCCGAACCGCGCATGCGCGTTGAGCCCCGTGCCGACCGCGGTGCCGCCGATCGCCAGCTCGTAGAGGCCCGGCAGCGCCCGCTCGAGGCCGGCGATCCGGTCGTCGAGCTGGGCACGCCAGGCCGAGATCTCCTGGCCGAGCGTGATCGGCGTGGCGTCCTGCAGGTGCGTGCGGCCGATCTTCACGAGGTCGGCGTGCTTCTTCTCGAGCGTGAGAAAGACGTCCCGCAGGCTCCGCACCGCCGGCAGCAGCCGGTCGTGGATCACCTGCACGGCGGCGATGTGCATGGCGGTGGGGAACGTGTCGTTCGACGACTGCCCGCGATTGACGTCGTCGTTGGGGTGGACGGGCTTCTTGGAGCCCATCACGCCCCCGGCAATTTCGATGGCGCGGTTCGAGATCACCTCGTTGGCGTTCATGTTCGACTGCGTGCCGCTGCCGGTCTGGAAGACGACGAGCGGGAAGTGGTCGTCGAGCTTCCCGGCGATCACCTCGTCGGCCGCCTGCACGACGAGCTTCACGGTCGCGGCCGGCAGCTGCCCGAGCTCGCCGTTGGCCTGTGCCGCGCACTTCTTGAGGATGCCGAGCGCCTTCTTGACGGCCCGGCCCCACTGAAACCGCTCGGTGCCAATCTTGAAGTTCTCGAGCGACCGCTCCGTCTGGGCGCCCCAGTACCGGTCGGCGGCGACCCGCACCTCGCCCATGCTGTCGGATTCGATGCGGAATGCCCGGGATTCGGCGTGCACGAGGACCTCGCGATGCGGGGGAGGCGGCGGAGAATCCGCCGCGATGCACCGTGGATTGTGTGGACCGCGGGGCTGGATTTCAACGGCCCGTCGCGGGGGGCCGGATCAACGGAAGATGACCTTCCGGCGGACGTCGGCGGCCCGCTTCTCCGCCGGCTTCTCTGCCGGCTGGGCGACCGTCACCTGCTGCAGCGCGATCGCGAGCCAGCCGTCGCTGCTCACAGCCTGCACGGCCTGTGCGCCGGCGAGCCGCGGGTTGTCGACGATCTTCTCGGGGAGCAGCGCGATCGGCCGCTCCTTCGGGAAGATCTTGCCGAAGATCGTCCGCAACGCGAGCTCCATGCGGCCCTCGTGCCCAGGCCCGCTGAGCCTGATCGGCCCGTCGCGCTCGAGGAAGACCTGCGGGCCGTTGCAGACGGGGCGGTAGGCGACGTGCGCGACGATGTCGAGCCAGTCGCGCCGGCCGCTCTCGATCGCGTCGAGCGTCACGCGCACGTGCACGAGACCGTCGCGGCACTCGACCCGCAGCGGCTGTACGTCTGCAAACTGCACGGTCACCCCCTCGGGCAGTTCGTCCGGAATCCGGGGCTCGGCGCCCACCTTCGCGCACACCATCCGGATGAGTTCCTCGAGCGTCTGCCGGCGGCCGGCGAGCGCGAGGCGGTCGACGACGTTGTTGACCGATGATTCGTGCACCTGCAGGCTCAGCATCGCGTCGGCCGGGGCCCGCGGTCGCGGCGTGTGGGCCGCCAGTTGGGTGGCCGACGCCAGCCGCAGCCGCATGGTCGCCTGCGTCGACGACGTCTCCATCGCCACCGCCGTCGGATCGAGCCCGAGGTTCACCAGCGGCATCCACACCTTGTCGCGCACCCGCTGCGCCAGCTCGGCGAACTGCGGCTCCGACTGCGAGTCGATCTCGCGGCAGGCCCGGGAGACGATCTTGTCGATGACCTCGCGATTGGCCTCCGGCATCGCCTCGGCCTGCTGGTTCTTCGCGATGTTGCGCACGAGCGATCCCATCATGGGCACGCTGTCGAAGCTCGTCTGGATGGCGTCCACGTGCGAGCGATTCGACGCCGTGCCGGCGGCGTTGCCGAACAGCAGCCCCTGCGACGAGATCTTGATCGGCTTGCGCACCGTGAAGGCGGAGGCGCTGCGGGCCGTCACCGACACGGGGCCGCTCTCGGTGGTCGACCGCGACGCGATGTCGCCGTGCACCTCGAGGTGGAAGCTGATCTCGTCGTCGTCGGGCATCAGCCGCAGCGTCGTGGTGCGTTCCACGCGCCGGGTGCCGCGCACCTCGCGGCCCATCACCACGTCCTGGAACGGCCCGGTGTCGACCGCCGCCTCCGGCATCAGCTTCTCCATGAAGTGCTGATGCACCGCGATCCGCACGTTGGGGGCGACGTAGTGGTCGTCCACCGCCCGCAGGAGCGCGTGCGATGCGGACGGATAGAATCCGGCGATCGACCCCAGTGCCGCCCTCACGACCGATGCGTCGGGCGCCGTCGGCTCCGTCTCGAATCGCTCGATGGCGTCCAGGAGCCGGGCGACCTCTGCCGTCGTCCTGCCGGCCGCCTGGCGGGTCATGGCGTCGGCCGCGTCCTGTGCGGCGACGCCTCCCTGGCCGCGGTGGATGTCGGCGCACAGGGCGGCCGTCGCCCGCCAGACGGCCACCCGCCGCGCGATCGCCAACGCGGCCCGCCGCGTGTGCGACGCCACGCCTGCATCGGCCGTGGTGTCGGCCAGGGACATCCCGGCGAGCACGTGCTCGCCGAGCGCGACGAGGCTCGAGTCGGCGGCGGCGTCCCGGGGACCGCGGGTCTCCAGCGCCTCGCCGAGGATCACGCGGCTGCGGTCGATCCACAGCGTGAGCGACTCGCCGGCCTGGCCCAACGCCGCCGCGATCTCGCCGAGATGGGTGAACTGCTGCTCGAGTCGGACGGGCCGCGGCCAGCGGCCGATGTCGGGCGAGACGACGGCCTGCACGTCGGATGCGCCCGACGCATCGGGGAGCCGTGCCACCCTGGGGTTCGGCCGCAGCCGCTCGAGAATCCTGCCCCCGAGCGGGCTCTTCGCGGGCCGCGGTTCGCGGTCGTCCTCCTGACCGGCGGCGACGTCGCCGGGACCTCGCTCGCCCAGCCAGCCGCGGCGGCGGGCCGCGTCGGTGGGCTGTGCCGGAATCTCGGACCAGTTGGCGGCGTCGGGGTCGGTCCACGGCCCGCCGGGCAGCGGCGCGGCACCCAGCGAGCCGGTGGCCATGGCGGACGGCCGCACGACCTGGCGGGTGTCAGGCTCCGCCGCCGCCTCGTTGCCGGCCACGGGCTTCACACCGTCGGGCGACTGTACGTCCGAGAAGTTCCGCGACGAGGAGCGGACCACGGGCACGGGCTGTTCGGGCATCGGCTCGGCAATCGGAGGCGGGCCAGCCAGCGAATGGTCTGCCAGCGAATGGTCTGTCGGCGTCTGGTCTGCTGGCGTGGGTCCGACGGCCGTGACGGTCGGCACGGTCCGTGGTGTCGCGGGCTGGGCCGCCTGCCTGCGTGTGATCATCGCCTTGAGCGATTCCGGCGGGACGTCCACTGGCTCGGGTGTCGCCGCCACGAACGGCGGGGCATCCGGCACGGCCGCCGATGAGCCCGTGGGGGTGGTGGCGGGATTCGTGACGGGAAAGGGCAGCGTTCCGGCCAGCGCCGCGACGGCCGCGACCGACGTGGTCTCTGCCACGGCGACCCGCTCCGGCGGGACGGCGGACCGCACGGGCGGCGGCGGGACGACATCATGCCGCACGGGGGCTGCCGGATCAGCCACGGCCGACGCATCCGACGCCTGCGCCGCGTTGGCCTGCGCCGCGTTGGACGGCATCGCGTTAACGCGGGCGGAGAGTTCGGCATGGGCCGCCTCCATACCGGGATCAGGAGCCGCGGCCGGTGCAGGGTTCCCGGCCGCCTGCTCGTCGAGCCCGAAGTACGGGCCCGGAACCGGCTCCCACGCGCTCGGCGCGAAGACCGCAGCCGCCAGCAGGGCTCCTGCCACGAACGAGGACATGAGAATTCCGCCCGCCCGATTTTCAGCCATTCCCGCTCGTTCCCGGCGTCCATGGGGGCACGGGACGGGTCGCCGGGCCACTCTCACGGCAGCCGACACACCTCCGCCCAATCATGGGATCGACAGGCACGACCCAAAAAATCGATCCAGGGCGAAGGATCGGCAAAGTCAGCCGGGCGCGGGCGAAGCCCAGCCCCGGCGGGCCCGCGCCGAAGGCGACGGGGAAAATCAGGTCGACTGGGCAATCGCGGGCTGCTCGAGCACGGCGGTCCACGCGTCGACGAGGATCGACAGGTTGGCGTTGCGATCGATCGCGGAAAGGGTGTCGAGCGTGGTACGGATCGCCTGCTCCGCCTGCTCGGCGTCGGCCCCGAGCGCCTCGACCGCCGCCGCCGTTCCCCGGTCCGCGGGAAGCTCGCCCGACACCGCCCGCCGCAGTGCCGCCCTGTAGAAGTCGATCGCCGACTCGAGCACGACCCGCAGCCGGGCCCGGCGCGGCGGCGCCTCCTTGCCCGCGGCCTCGACCAGCGCGATCGTCTCCCGGGCGAGTTCCACGCCGTGGAGCGGCCGGTGGCCCAACAACGCCACGAGCCGGCCACGGAATGCCGCGAGCTCCGGATCGAGCAACTGGCGGGCGCGGACCAGGCTGCCGCCGGCCGCGGCGGCGCATGCACGGACGGCCGTGGCGTCGGCCTGCACAGCCGCCCCCTCGACCTCAGCGGAGATGATCCGGGCCACCGTCTCCTCGTCGAGCGGCCGGAACCGCACGATCTGGCAGCGTGACCGGATGGTGGGCAGCTGTCGCTCGAGCGCCGTGCCGACGAGGATGATCACGGCGCGGTCGGGCGGCTCCTCGAGCGTCTTGAGCAGGCAGTTGGCCGCCTCGTCGGAGAGATGGTCGGCGTCGAGGATGATCGCCACCTTCCGTCCGCCGAGCGCTGGCCGCAGCAGCAGCCGCCAGCAGAGCCCGTCCCGCATCCGGTGCTCCGGCGGGCCGATGAAGGCCTCCAGCGGAATGGTGGCGCGGTCCGGCGGCCGGGCCACGACGTCGATGTCGGGATGGCTGCCCGCGTCGGCCTGCGCGCACGACGCGCAGCCGCCGCAGGCCACGAGTCCGGCCCGCGGCCGCTCGCAGAGGAGCGACTTCGCCAACGCCAGCGCCGTCGTGGCCTTGCCCACGCCGGACGGGCCGATGAAGAGGTACGACCCGCCGATGCGTCCGACCGCCGCCGCCCGCACGAACCGTGCCACGACCTCGTCCTGCCCCAGAATCTCGTCGCGGCCGCGTGCCGCTTGCCAGCCCATGTCAGCCAACCCTTCCCGTGAAGCCTCTCCGGATCGACGACACCTACCACCCCGATCGCTCACCGCAATTCCGCGAACCGCTCCAGGATCGCCGCCCGCGCCGCCGCGTGCACGTCGGCGACGCCGCCGGACGCATCGATCACGACGATCCGATCGGCATGCCGTGCCGCCTCGGCACGATACCCGTCCCGCAGCCGTCGGCGGAAGTCGTGGCCCCGATCCTCCAGCTTGTCGAGTGGTCGCGTCATGCGGCGGCCCGCCGCCTCGGGGTCGATGTCGAGCAGCAGCACGAGGTCGGGCTCGAGTCCGCCCGTGGCGACCGCACCGACCCGGCGGATCACGTCGGCGTCGAGGCCGCCCGCATGCCCCTGGTAGACGACATTCGCGAGCAGGTAGCGGTCGGAGATCACCCACTCGCCGCGGGCGAGCGCCGGCCGGATCACCTCCGCGACGAGCTGCGCCCGCGCCGCCATGTAGAGCAGCATCTCCGCCGTCACGTCGAGGTCGAGGTCGCGGCGGTCGAGGAGGATCGCCCGGATGGCGTCGCCCACGGCGGTCGAGCCCGGGTCGCGGCAGGTGACCACGCGGCGGCCGCGATCGGCGAGCCACGCCGCGAGCGGAGCCACCTGCGACGACTTTCCCGCGCCGTCGATCCCGTCGAGCACGATGAATCGGGCCGGGGCGTCTTCCGCTCGCTGCGGCGTCATGGGCGGTGCTCCGTGAGCCGCTGGATGGAGAGCGGATCGGCCGGATCGAGCGGGGCGATCCGCCGGCAGACATCGGCGGCCAGCGTGCGGCGGCCCGTGTCGAGCAGGCAGTGCACGAGCCCCTTCGCGGCCTCGTAGAAGGGACGGTTGCCGTCGAGTGCATAGGGCAGAGGCCGCGGATTGCCCGCCGCCTCGAGCGCCTTCAGGGACAGCTCGTAGGCCCGTCCGAAGTGGCCGCGGGCGAGTTTCGGATCATCCTCCTCCAGCGCGATCAGGCCCAGGTGCACGTGCGCGTCGAGGTAGTCGGGGCACTCCGAGAGCAGCCAGACGAGTTCTTCGCGGGCGACCTCGGTCTCACCCGCCTCGACCATCGCCTCCACCTCCTCCAGATCGGCGCGGCGGCGCCGGGCGCACCGCGGATGCACCAGCTCCCACACGGGCCCCGCGGGCAGGTCGCGCCGCTCGAGACGAAGCTTTTCCGCCATGGGGCGCCCGGCTGGTGGCATGTCGCGGGACGGGTGGCACGAGCCGGGCCGGCTGCGGGAGGCGGTCTCTCGTCGGACCGTTCTCCCGCGACGCCGCTTTTGGCTATCGTGAGCGGTCGGCCGCGGGCGACCGACGCGGTCCCGGACCTCGGTCCGGAACCCTCTTGGTTGGACCGCATGAAAAAAGCGTTTGCAAGGGGCTGACGTGGCTGTCGCGAAGAAGGCGGGAGGGCCGAGAGCCGCACGGAGCACCCGCCCGCGGTCCGCCGCCGCGGGGATGCTTCATCCCGCCCGCATCGCGGCCGACCTGCTGGCCTGGTACTCCCGCGCCCGCCGAGACCTGCCGTGGCGACGCTCCCGCGATCCCTACCGCGTCTGGGTGAGCGAGATCATGCTCCAGCAGACGCAGGTCGAGCGGGTCCGCGACTACTTCGTGCGGTTCATCGACCGGTTCCCCACGGTGGAGTCGCTCGCCGCGGCCGACGAGCACGACGTCCTCCGGCTCTGGGAGGGGCTCGGCTACTACCGCCGCGCCCGCCAGCTGCACGCCGCCGCGCGGCAGGTCGTCGCGGAGCACGGCGGCGCGTTTCCGCGGGACGTCGCGGGGCTGCGCGGGCTGCCGGGGATCGGTCGCTACACGGCGGCCGCGATCGCGTCCATCGCGCTGGACCTGCCCGAGCCGATCGTCGAGGCCAACTCGCGGCGGGTGCTCGCCCGGCTCGCCGGCCACGCGGCGTCGCTCGACGGCCCCGGCGGTGACGAGCCGATCTGGGCGCTCGCAGCCGCGCTCGTGCCCCGCCGTCATCCGGGCCGGTTCAACCAGGCGCTCATGGACCTGGGCGCGATGGTCTGCCTGCCCGATCGGCCGCTGTGCGGCACCTGCCCGCTCGCGAAGCACTGCGACGCGCATCGGACCGGCCGCACCGCGACGATTCCAGCCCGATCCCCGCGGCGTACCGTCACGCCGCTGCACGAGACCGCGGTGGTGGTCCGTCGGGCCGGCCGCGTGCTGGTGGTCCGCCGCGGGCCCGGCGAGTGGTGGGAGGGACTCTGGGATTTTCCGCGGGTGCCCTGCGGCGTCAAAGCGGCGGCGCGCGCAGTCGCCGCCGACGCGGCGCTCGGGCCGCTGGCCTGCGCGGCGCCGCGCAGGCTGGCGACGCTGCGGCACTCGGTCACGCACCATCGCATCGAGCTCGACGTCGTCTCCTGCGCCGCGGCACGGACAGGGCGGACGGCCCGCGGCCGGCGCTGGGTCGCGATCGCCGCTCTGCCCGGACTCGCGATGTCGGCGCCCGGTCGTCGCATCGCACGGCTGCTCGGGAAGGGGCGTCAGCGCGGCTGATCGCCCGTGGCCGCCGCCGGATCACCGAGGAGCAGGAGCGCCGCGGCATACCAGGTGTTTTCGGCATACTTGCCCGGGTCCTTTTCGAGGTCGGTACGGTTCTTCTCGAAGAGGATCGCCGCCTTGTCGGGCATGGTCGCCTCGAGTGTGACGGTGGCCCGATGGATGCCCGCATCCTCGGAGGCGATCCGCAGCTGCGCGATCCGCCAGTAGGTGCAGTAGCCGTCGATCCGCGGCACGCTCCGCGGCGGCCGGCCATCCACGCTGACCGACACGACCCCGCCCCCCGGCCCCAGCAGGTCGTACACCGAGAGAAGCGTCCCGGTGAACGCGAAGGACAGCTCCGCGCCCGGTGCCGTCGCCTTCCAGAGCACCGGCATCCGGGCGGCGAAGGCCTTCGCCCGCTCGTCGTCTTCCGGCAAGACCTGCCGCCACTCGCCGCGGAGCATCGACCGCTCGATCGGGATCATCTTCGCCTTTTCCCAGTTGTCGGCCCGCAGCGGATCGGGCAGGCCGCGAGCCGCCGCGGGACGTGTCGCAGCCACGATCGCGGCGAACGACCGCTCGAGCACCTCCTGGTAGAGCCGGTGCCCGGTCTCGATGTGCGGGTGGACGCCGTCGGACGAAAACAGCATGGGCACTGCGGCGGGGTCGAGCTGCTTGGGCCTGTCCGCCTTGAAGACCAGCGTGCCCGCGGCGATCCGGCGGCTCACTTCGACGCCGAAGTGCACGGAAGGAATTCGATAGTAGTCGGCCACCGCCTCCATGGCCGCCGCAGCGTTGGGAAACCGCCCCGCGGCGAGGTCGGGCAGCATCGGCTCGGAGAGCGTGTAAACGAAGCAGATGTCGGTGGCCGGGTCTGCACGCCGGATCTGCCGCACGATTCCCTCCATCGTGGCCATGACCACATCCGGGGGTCTCGCACCGTCGTTGACGGCGAACTCGATGAAGACAAGGTCGGGCCGGTGGGCGATCACGTCGTTGCCGACGCGAAAGGCGCCGAGGTCCGACCCGGTGCCGCCGATCGCCGCGTCGATCTCCGTGAACCGGGCCGCCGGAAACTCCTTCCGCAGCCAGTCGAGCGAGAAGACCCGCCAGCCCGGCGCCGCGGTGATGCTGCCGCCGAGATAGGCGACCCGCAGGTCACCGCCGGCGCGGGCCTTGGCGAGGAAGTGCGGCAGTCCCTGCCGCGGAAGGCACTCGACGGCGGGCACCGACTCCTGGGCCGTGGCGGCGAGCGGCCATACGAAGCAGGCGGCGAGGACGAGGCAGCCGACGCGGGGCACCCTGAGCAGGGGATGAAGCAGCGGATTGGACATGGGGTCTGGCTGACGACGAAGGCGCCGACGAGATCGAGGCGGAGGCCTGGCCGACGCTTGACACTGCCACGACGGCCCTTGAGCATACTGTCCGACCCTGACGTCCGATAGTTCCGCGGGGGTCTCGCCCGCCCCCGGCCGCAGCCTCGAGGAGTCCTCCCATGCGCCCCCTGTCGATCGTGCGCCGCGTCGCGGCCTGCCTGTCGTGCCTCGCCGCCAGCCTGATCGCCTCCGGCGGCCACGCCGCCGAGGAGGTCAAGCCGCTGAAGGTGCTCCTCGTCGCGGGCGGCTGCTGCCACGACTACGCCGCGCAGACCAAGCTTCTCAAGGCCGGCATCGAGGCGCGCATCAAGGCGGAGGTCGACGTCGTCTACAACCCCGACACCTCGACGAAGGCGACGTTCGAGATCTACGGCAAGCCCGACTGGGACAAGGGCTACGATGTCGTGATCCACGATGAATGCTCCGCCGATGTCACCGACCCAGCCTACGTGGGCCGGATCCTCGCGGCCCACCGCCGCGGCACTCCGGCTGTGAACCTGCACTGCGCGATGCACTCCTACCGCTGGGGCGACTTCCGCAATGCCGTCGCCGCGGGTGCAGACAACGCCGGGTGGTTCGAGATGCTCGGCCTGCAGTCGATCGGGCACGGGCCCCAGATCCCGATCGAGATCGCATTCGCCGACCGCTCGCATCCGATCTCGAAGTCGCTCGCCGACTGGGTGACCATCAAGGAGGAGCTCTACAACAACATCCAGGTGCTGCCCACGGCGAAGGTGCTCGCTGCGGGGAAGCAGCTCGTGCCGCCGAAGCCGAAGCCGGGCGAGGCCGCCGATCCCGCCGCCAAGCCCGCCGAGGTGACCGCGGCCGTCGTCTGGACGAACGAGTACGGGCCGAATCGCACCCGCATCTTCAGCACCTCGCTCGGCCACAACAACGACACCGTCGGAGACGACCGCTATCTCGATCTGATCACCCGCGGCGTCCTGTGGGTCACCGGCCGGCTCGGCGATGACGGCGCGATCCCCGCCGCTCTGAAGCTGTCCACGGCCGCAGCGCCGGCCGATTGGACGGCGACGGTGAAGCTGCCCCCCGAGGAGCAGCCCCGCGCCGTCAGGCTCTTCAACGGCCGCGACTTCGACGGCTGGGAGGGGCACCTCGACCCCTATTGGTCGATCGAGGGCGCCGAACTCGTCGGTCGCAATGCGGCTGACAACGCCCCGAAGGTGAGCACCTACCTGCTCACGAAGAAGCCCTACCGCGACTTCAGGCTGCTCTGCGAGGGCAAGCTGGCGACCAGCGAGATGCACTCGGGCGTGGCGATCTGGGGGAAGAAATTCGACAAGGACGGCGAGGCGCATAGCTACCAGGGCCACCTCGTCATGTTTCCCTCCGGCTGGGGCCTCTACGACCTCTTCCGCCGCAACGGCATCGCCAAGGACGAGGGTGGCGGGGCGAAGGCGGCCGGCCTCCAGCACGACTGGAACCGCATGGAGATCCTCGCCATCGGCAGCCGGATCCGCCTGGCCGTCAACGGCAAGGAGGTGCTCGACTGGACCGATCCACAGCCCGAGCTCTGCCAGCCCGGGCCGATCGGGCTGCAGCTCCATTCGAACACGGTGCCGCAGGAGGTCCGGTTCCGCGGCCTCGTGCTCGTCGAGAATCCGCAGGACGTGCTCGTCACAGCCAGTCCGACGCCGTGACGCAGCGGTGGGGCGGCAGGGCCGGGACACGTCGGCACCTGGGGGCTATGATGCGGCGCAGGTGACGAGACGACCCCGAGACGACGCTTGGAGAGGGACTGAAGGCGTGGCACGCGCGGCACTGGCACTCGAGGACGGCACGGTCTATTTCGGCGAGTCGTTCGGGGCGACGGGCACCGTCTCCGGCGAGGTCTGCTTCAACACGTCGATGACGGGGTATCAGGAGATCCTGACCGACCCCAGCTACCGCGGCCAGATCCTCACGATGACCGCGCCGCAGATCGGCAACTACGGCGTGAACCCATCTGACGTGGAGAGCGGAAAACTCCAGATGGCGGGCTTCATCGTCCGCGAGGCGAGCCGGATCACGAGCAACTTCACCGCCACCGACACGCTGGGCCACTATCTCGCCCAGGCCGGCGTCGTGGGGCTGGCCGGCATCGACACGCGGGCGCTCGTCCGGCGGCTGCGGATCCGCGGCGCGATGACGGGCGTCGTGTCGAGCGAGGTGCTCGACGCGGCGCGGCTCCTGGAGCTGGCCCGGTCGGCGCCGGCGCTCGTCGGCCGCGACCTCGTCCGGGAGGTGATGCCGCAGGCGGGCAGCGAGTGGGGCGAGCCGCTCGACGAGTGGGCCACGCCGCTGCCGCAGCCGCTCGAAGGGGGCACGTTCCCTCCAGCCCCGGCGCATGCGGCCGGCACGAAGCACGTCGTGGCGCTCGACTACGGCATGAAGTGGAACATCGCCCGGCACCTCACCAGCGCAGGCTGCCGCGTGACGGTGCTTCCCGGCGCGGCGACCGCCGCCGACGTGCTCGCGCACAAGCCCGACGGTGTCTTTCTCTCCAACGGGCCCGGCGACCCCGAGGTGCTCGGCTACTGCGTCGAGACGGTGCGGGGCCTCGTCGGCAGGGTGCCGCTCTTCGGCATCTGCCTGGGCCATCAGCTGCTGGCACTCGCCTGCGGCGCGAAGACGTTCAAGCTGAAGTTCGGCCATCGCGGCGCGAATCAGCCGGTGATGGATCTCGAGACCGGCAAGGTGGAGATCACCTCGCAGAACCACGGCTTCGCGGTCGACGAGACGACGCTGCCGCCCGAACTGGTGGTGACCCACCGCAACCTCAACGACGGCACGATCGAGGGGGTGCGGCACACGACGGCGGCGGCCGCGAGCGTGCAGTACCACCCCGAGGCGGCCGCGGGTCCGCACGATTCCGCCTACCTCTTCGGGCGATTCCGCCAGATGATGGCCTGAGCGGCGCGATGCCGTCAGGGCTCCGCCGGCTGCCGCTTCGGCGCCGCGAGCCGGAACGTCTGCTCGCCGGCACCGTGCCTGAAGAATCCGTCGCGATCCCAGAGCGGCCTGTCTCGATCGGGCGGCGAGGGGAGGTCGAACGTCGCCGAGAGCGTGTAGGTCGCGTCGTCGACCCGCTCGTAGCGGTAGGGGGTTTTCGTCACCGGGTCGACCGCGTCCGCCAGGAACGTCTCGGGCGTCGCCGCGAGCGCGTCGAGCGAGTCCGGCAGACCGCGCTCGCGCTGGTGGTAGACATTCAGGTTCCGCTGGATCGTCTGGAGCGCGTCGACACGACGGGCATCGAGCTGGAGCAGTCGCTGGCGCCAGGGGCTGCCGGCGGCGACGAGCGCCACCACCATCGACACGCAGGCGACCGCCGCCCCCGCGCGGAAGAGCCACTCGCGCCATGCCGGCGGGGGCGGCAGACCCGCCCCTCCTCCCGGAGCGTCGGTGAGCGCCTCCTCGCGGTGCATGTCGCTGGAGTACCAGAGATAGATGCCACCGGCCAGCAGCAGGACCACGAGCCCCTTGAGAACGAAGCGGAGCGTGAGGTCGCCCGCGAGGAAGCCGACGATCACGCAGACGAGGTCTCCGGCCATCACGAGCGACGTGACCAGGAGCGAGAGGTAGGCGAGGACGCGATAGAGCGGAGTGATGCGAGCGGCCGGATTGGCCCGCATCTCGCGGACGATCGTGCGATGCACGAGCGCGAGGATCGGCAGCGAGACGAGCAGCGCAGCGGCCGACGACCGCAGCATGCCGTGGTGACCAAACGCCAAGGCGTCCCCGGGTGCCGGAAGCAACCGCTCGATGAACTGGAACAGGATCGTGCCGACGGCGATCGCGGCCGTGTAGAGCATCGCCATCGCGAGCAGATGCAGGAACGCGTCGCGGGGCGAACTCGACACCCGCTTTCGCGGCACCGCGACGGGCAGCGGCAGGTCGGCGAAGGCGTCGAGGGCAGCCCGCGCCTCTCGGGCCGACCAGCCCCCCGCCTCGAGCGCCCGTGCGATCTCCGGTCGCGGCATGCCCCGCTCCAGGCACGACTTCACGAATTCGACGAGCGGTTCGGGCACGGTGGCCATGGCGGAAATTCCCGTGGGCGGGGCCGTCTCTCCGCCGTGCACTGTCGCGGCCGGGACCGGCCCCGTCCAGCGAACCTGCGGAAAAAACCCAGGGAAAAAGGGTTTTTTTGACAACCCTCAGCCGCGTGCCAGAGTTGAGGGAAGCCGTTCCCCCCGCGGTTTCGCCGGCGCATCCCAGGGTCCGCCGGTCCCCCCAGTCGTTTTCCGGAGGCTCCTCTCATGAACCGTCTCTTCGTCGTCTGCGGCCTCGCCGCCGCCCTGTCGCTCGCCATCGGCTCCCCCGCCGAGTCCGGTTTCGGCCACCACCGTCGTCACGCCGATCCCGGCTGTGCCGCCCCGGTCGAGCCCGGCTGCTCCGCCTTCACGCCCGGCTGCGCGATCGAGCCGTCGTGCGGCTTCGAGCCCGGCTGCGGCGCCGAGACCTGCTGCCCGACCAACCCCTGCATCAAGTACCGCCACAAGCACGCCCACAAGCACGCGTGCGGGAAGAGCTGCTGCGAGCAGCCGACCTACGAGACGGTGCTCAACCCGACGAGCCCGGAGACCTGCCAGACGGTGGCGGTGCCGGTCTGCCTGCCGGCCTGCTGCCAGGGCTGCCCCTGCGAGACCTCGCGGTGCACGCTGCTCGGCTGCGGCCAGGTGCGGTACGACTACGCCTGCGGCTGCTCGGTGATCATCCGCTTCGCGAAGCATGGCGACATCAACGTCACCTACGTCGGCTTCTGATCCCGACGCCCGCGATGCGGGCGGCCCGTCGACACGACCCCACGAGCCCGGCCGGGAGCCCTCCTCCCGGCCGGGTTTTTTGTTGGAATGCATGAGCCCGCGTCGGCTCGGGCGTCCGAATCCGTGGGCGACGGTTCGGGGCTGCCCGTGCCCCGTCGCCGGACGTTCACTCCGGCCCTCCGGGCCTCCGCTCACTCGGAGCTGACTGCGCTCCGCCATCCATGGCTGCGCTTGTCAGCTACGCCGGCTCTCGGGGCACGGGCAGCCCCTCACGGATACAGCGGGAGCCGGTGCAACCACATGACTGTGTTACCGCATTGCTGCGTCGCATGGATGCGACGCGCAGCACCAGAAACCGGAGGTTTCCCAGACGAAATGGCAGGATGCCATGTTCGTCGCGAAACAGCCGCGCAGCACCAGCGAGCGGGAGCTCGCCAAGCAGCTGTGTTCAGGCAGGCATTCGCCTGCCAGACCCATGCGCCACCCCGAATGCAGCGCCCTCGGCTGCGTCGCATGGATGCGACGCCCCCGCCAGCGAGCGGGAGCTCGCCAAGCAGCTGTGTTCAGGCAGGCATTCGCCTGCCAGACCCATGCGCCACCCCGAATGCAGCGCCCTCGGCTGCGTCGCATGGATGCGACGCCCCCGCCAGCGAGCGGGAGCTCGCCAAGCAGCTGTGTTCAGGCAGGCATTCGCCTGCCAGACCCATCCGCCACCCCGAATGCAGCGCCCTCGGCTGCGTCGCATGGATGCGACGCCCCCGCCAGCGAGCGGGAGCTCGCCAAGCAAAAACGGCAGGATGCCGTGTTTTGCGTGAAGCTAGTGCACGCCCTGCGCCGCCAGCCACCGCTCGGCGTCGAGCGCCGACATGCAGCCGGTGCCCGCCGCCGAGATCGCCTGCCGGTAGTAGTCGTCGGCCACGTCGCCCGCCGCGAACACGCCCTCGACGCTCGTCTCCGTACGGAAGTGCTTCTTCCACACGATGTACTGCTTTGGCGTCAGCTCGAGCTGGCCGGCGAGAAACGCCGTGTTGGGCGTGTGTCCAATGGCGAGGAACACGCCCGCCGCCTCGAGCGTCTCCACCTTGCCGGCGTCAACCGTGCTGGCGAGCCGCACGCCCGTGACACCCTTGGCGTCGTCGCCGAGCACCTCTTCCAGCGCGGTGTTGAAGTGGATGCGGATCTTCGGGTCGTCGTGCGCCCGTTGGGCCATGACCTTCGACGCCCGCAGCGCGTCGCGACGGTGCACGAGGTGCACCGTGCTGGCGAACTTCGCGAGGTAGGTGGCCTCCTCGACGGCCGAGTCGCCGCCCCCCACCACCACGATCGGCTTGGCACGAAAGCGGGGCAACGCGCCGTCGCAGACGGCGCAGGCGCTGACCCCGCGGTTCTTGAACCGCTCCTCGCTCGGCAGGCCGAGCCAGTTGGCGCTGGCACCGGTGGCGACGATCACGCACCGCGCAAGCACCGGCGGGGCTTCGGCGGGCTGAAGCAGGAAGGGCCGCCGTGAGAAATCGACCTTTTCGATGTCGTCGGTGACGATCCGCGTGCCCATATTCACCGCCTGCTGCCGCATCAACTCCATCAGCTCCGGTCCCGTGACCCCCTCGCCGGCGTGCGGGGGCATCATCTGCCGCCGCTCCGGGGCGATCGCCGACTCGAGGAAGCCCGCCAGGTTGCCGTGCGGGAAGCCGGCGTAGTTCTCCACTTCGGTCGTCAGCGCGAGCTGGCCCAGCGGCAGCGTGCCCGCCATCCGGTTCTTCTCAGTGATCGCTCCCTCGAAGACGAGCGGCCGGAGTTGTGCCCGGGCGGCGTAGGTGGCGGCGGACCAGCCGGCCGGACCGCTGCCGATGATCACGAGGGTTTCTTGGGTGGTGCTGCCTGTCGTCGCGGCCATGATGGCTCCCGCTCGGGTCGCTGATCCGGTGCACGTCGCGGCGGTCTCCGTTCGACGGCCGCGTGCCGATCGGGCATGATGTACGACGGCGTCCCATCCCGAAAGCCCCGGCCCGCGAAGCCCGGGACTTGCCCGCGGTCGCCGCATTTCAGCCCGCTCCCGAGGCCCCGCCATGAGCCTGCTCGTCGTCCTGCTGCCCAGCGCCCTCCTGCTCGCGATCGCCTACCGCACCTACGGGGCACTGCTCGCCCGGCTCTTCCAGCTCGATCCGGCCGCCCCCACGCCGGCCGTCACGCTCCGCGACGACGTCGACTACGAGCCCGTGCCGCCGCAGCTGCTGCTCGGCCAGCACTTTTCCGCCATCGCCGCCGCCGGGCCGATCGTGGGACCGATCCTCGCGGGCGTCGCCTTCGGCTGGCTGCCGGCCCTGCTCTGGATCCTCGTCGGCAGCATCTTCATCGGCGGCGTCCACGACTTCTCGGCGCTCGTCGCCTCGGTCCGGCACAAGGCCCGGTCGATCGCCGAGGTGGTCCGCGACCACATGAGCCGGCGGAGCTACGTGCTCTTCCTCTCCTTCGTGTGGATCGCCCTGGTCTACATCATCGTGGCGTTCACCGACATCACGGCCCAGAGCTTCGTGGGCAGGCAGGTGCTCGAGAGCGGCGAGGCGGTGTCGGGGGGCGGCATCGCCACGTCGAGCCTGCTCTACCTCGTGCTCCCCATGATCATGGGCGTGTGCCTGCGGCACGCGCGGATGCCGCTGTGGCTGGCGACCGCGATCTTTCTGCCGCTGGTGGGGCTGGCCATCTGGGGCGGCCAACAGATCCCGTTCGACCTCGGGCAGGCGATCGGCGTCGGCGACGCGACAGCGCAGAAAATCTGGGGCGTGCTGCTGCTGGCCTACTGCCTGGTGGCGGCGATGGTGCCGATGTGGCTCTTGCTGCAGCCCCGCGGCCATCTGGGCGGCTGCTTTCTCTACGTGGCCCTGGCCGGGGCCGCCGTCGGACTGATCGCCGGGGACCGGCTCGTGGCCGGCGACGGCGCGATCCGCTACCCCGCGTTCACCGGCTGGCAGGCGGCCAACGGCCAGCACCTCGTGCCGATGCTCTTCATCACGATCGCCTGCGGCGCCTGCTCGGGCTTCCACTCGCTCATCGCATCGGGCACCACGAGCAAGCAGCTTCGCCGCGAGACAGACGCCCGCCCGATCGGCTACGGCACGATGCTGCTGGAGGCGATGGTGGCGATCGTGAGCCTGTGCTGCGTGATGGTGCTCACCCGCGACGACCCGCTCACGAAGCAGTCGCCCAACTTCATCTACGCCCTTGGCATGGGTCAGTTCCTGGAGATTCTCGGCGTGCCGGCGACGCTCGGCGTCTCCTTCGCGCTGATGGCGTTCACGACCTTCGTCTACGACACCCTCGACGTCTGCACGCGGCTGGGCCGCTACATCGTGCAGGAGCTCACCGGCCTGACACACACGGTCGGCGGCTGGCTCGGCACCGGGCTCACGGCCGGCGTGCCCTTGATCTTCCTTTTGCGTCCGAATCTCGACGCCAATGGCACGCCCGTCCCCGCCTGGAAGACCTTCTGGAACCTCTTCGGCGCGAGCAACCAGCTGCTGGCGGCGCTCACCCTATTGGGCGTGACGGTCTGGCTCTGGCGGACCCGGCGGGAGGCGTGGGTGTGGCTCGTGACCGGCGTGCCGACCGTGTTCATGTATGCCATGAGCACCTGGGCGCTCGTGGGCATGACGCTGCCGAAGTTCCGCTCGCAGGCCGGGCTCGTGCTGCCGGCCGATCCGGTGCCGTGGGCGGGCGTGGTGCTGCTGATTCTCGCGGCGGTGATGCTCGTGGAGGCGATCCGCGTGATCGCGGCGGCGGCCGGCCCGCCCTCGTCGGGCCAGCACGATGGCAGCCGGCCAGCCACGACATGGTCGCCGACGGCGACGGCCAGATGACGCCCGGGGAGCACCGGGGCCGCAGTCGTGCCGCGCCGCGGCCGACCAAGCAGTGCGCCGCCTGCGGCCGCCCGTTCGCATGGCGGCGGAAGTGGGACCGCTGCTGGGAGCAGGTCCGCTACTGCAGCGATCGGTGCCGCCGCGCCGGCCCGCCAAAAGCTTGACCGCCAGCGGCCGTGGCGCTATCCTACAGAACTACGCTGTGCGCACGCACTGCGCACGCAAAAGAGAGCACGGGAACAGCCCTGCAGGAGCCTGAAATGCCCTATTTGATGGTCAACCTCGACGATCCAGCCGACTGCCGACGGGCCCTGCAGCAGCTCCGCCAGCGTGCCCACGCCGGCCCCGGCTGCCAGCCTCCGGGCCGCGGCCAGGCAGCGGGCCACGGGCGGCCCGATGCGGGCGTCGCCGGGCTGCCGCTGGGGCAGAAGCTCCGCAGGATTCGGCAGCGCGGCGTGTGGCGGCACCTGCTGCAGATCGCCCGCCTGGACGAGCAGCCGCGCTCCCTCAACGAATGGGATGAGGCGATCGGTCTGCAGCCCAACAAGATGCGGTCGCTGAAGGCGATCATGGCGAAGCTGGAGCACCGTTTCGGGCTGCGCTTCCTCGCCGCCTCGGCAGACACCGGCGTGGATGCCGCCGGCAACCCGCGCTACGTGATGCCGCCGCGGGTCCGCTCCGTCATCCTGCGGATCGCCGAACAGGAAAGCGACGCCTAGCCGTCCGCGGAAAGGCCGCGTCGCTGTTTTTCTGCCGAGCCGCTGTTTTTCTGCCGAGCTGCGCGGATGGGGTCGCCTGAAGGTCCTGCGGGAGCCGTCGAACGCCGCCGCCGGTCGGCGTCGGCTATGCTCTTCGGCCAGGTGGGCCTCTCCCCGGCGTGCAGGACCGATCCCATGTTTCGGGCAGTCATGTTTCGTGTATTCATGTTTCGGACATTCATGTTTCGGGCATTGACGTTTCGCACATCCTTTCTCGTGGGCCTTCTCTCGATGACGACGGCCTTCACCGCCCGCGGCATCGCCGCGGCCCCTCTCCCCGAGGCGAACTACGACGAGCAGAAGGTCCGCTCGTTCACGCTGCCCGACATCCTCGCCGGCCCCGACGGCACACCGGCCGCGAACCCCGAGGCCTGGCGGCAGACCGCCCGGCCGCACCAGCTGCGGCTGCTCGAGTCGCACGTCTACGGCCGCCGGCTCCCGGCCGTGCCGGTGGCACCGGTGGGCGAGGTCGAACGGACCCGCGTCGCGCTCGCGGGAGACACGCCGGCGATCCGCCTGCAGGCGCGGCTGCGGATGGGCGAGGCCGCGGACGCCCCGCTCGTGGACGTGCTCGTGTATCTGCCCGAGCCCTCGCGGCCCGGCGAACGTGTTTCCGTCTTCCTGAACCTCAACTTCCGCGGCAACCAGGCGGAGACGCCGGATCCCGCCGTGCGGCTCGCCTCGACCTGGGTCTACGCCGACAAGGATGCCGGCGTCGTCGACAACCGGGCGACGGAGGCCTCGCGCGGCACGAGCAGCCATCGCTGGCCCGTCGAGCAGATGCTCCGCCGCGGCTACGGCATGGCGACCGCCTACTACGGCGACATCTTCCCCGACCGCGCCGACGGCCGGCCACAGAGCGTGCTCGCGGCGCTGGGCAGGCCGGTCGACGGAGCCCTGCCGGCCGACGAACCCGGCGCCATCGCGGCCTGGGCCTGGGGCCTCTCGCGGATTCTCGACTGGCTGGTCACGCTTCCCGAAGTGGATCCGGCCAGGGTGATCGTCGTAGGCCACTCCCGTCTGGGAAAGACGTCGCTCTGGGCCGCGGCCTGCGACGAGCGGTTCGCCATGGCGGTGTCGAACGAGTCGGGCTGCGGTGGCGCGGCGCTGTCGCGGCGGAACTTCGGCGAGACGGTGGAGGTGATCACCTCGCGGTTTCCGCACTGGTTCTGCCCGGCGTTCGCCGGCTACGCGGGCCGCGAGACGGAGCTCCCCTGCGACCAGCACACGCTGCTGGCGATGGTCGCGCCGCGGCCGCTCTACGTGTCGAGCGCCGTCGAGGACCGCTGGGCCGATCCGCGTGGGGAATTCCTCTCGGGCGTCGCCGCCGAGCCGGCCTGGAAGCTCTTCGGCCTCGCGGGCCTCGGCACGCCGGACCAGCCGCCCGTCGACACCCCGGTCGGCGACACCGTCGGCTACCACGTGCGGTCGGGGAAGCACGACCTGCTCGCCTACGACTGGCACCGCTTCGCCGACCATGCCGACCGCACGCTCCGCAAGCGGACGCCGCCGCCGGCCGACGGGTATCCGGCCTTCCATCCCGTGCAGGCCCCGCTGCCGATCAAGCCGCCGCCCGGGGCGGTCGTGCTCCTGCCCGAGCGTGTCGAGACGACGCCGGACGCCTTCACGAGCATGGCGGGCGGGCCGATCGACTGGCGGGTGGTGGACGGCACTCTCGTGGTGCACACCACCGAGCAGCATGCCAACCACATCGTGTCGACGCAGCTCTTCCGCGACGCCGACATCCACGCCGAATTCATGACGTCACCCGAGGCGAAGGGCAACAGCGGCCTCTATCTCCACGGGCTCTACGAGATGCAGATCTACGACTCGTTCGGCGTGCAGCCGCCGACGGACCAGGACGAGGGAAGCCTCTACCGGTTCGCCAAGCCGCTGGTGAACGCCAGCCTGCCCACGGGGCAGTGGCAGGTCTACGACATCCGCTTCATCGCCCCGCGCCGCGACGCCTCGGGCGCGATCGTGACGCCGGGCAGCGTCACCGCCTGGCTCAACGGCAGGTGCGTGCAGGACGGCTTCACGTTCACCGAGCCGCGGTCGCCGTACGTGCCCTACAAGCACGGCGTGACCGACCACCTCCGCGGCGTGGAGAAGAGGCTGCTGGAGACGGGCGACGGGCCGCTCTTCCTGCAGGACCACGGCAGCCCGACCCGCTACCGCAACGTCTGGATCCGCCGCCTCGACAGGCAGTGACGCCCGGGGCTCCGGGCTCATGGCCGGATCATGGAGGGTTCCATCTCCGTGCTTCCTCCATGCATGCCGCCGGGTGACGGTGCGATGGCAGTCGCACCGTCACCAGCGGCGGATGACTGTGTCCACGGACAGGTTCACCGAGAGCTAGATCGCGGACGCGGCGGTTTCGCCGGTGCGAATCCGCACCACCTCGGCGAGGTTCGTCACGAAGATCTTGCCGTCGCCGACCTGGCCGGTCCGCGCCGTCGTCATGATCTTGCTGATGACGGCGGGCGCCTCGTCGTCGCCCACCACGACCTCGATCTTCACCTTCGGCAGGAAGTCGACCGAATACTCGGCGCCGCGATAGGTCTCGGTGTGCCCCTTCTGCCGGCCGAAACCGCGGACCTCGGTCACGGTCATCCCCTTCACGCCATGCGCGTTGAGCGCGTCCTTGACTTCCTCCAGCTTGAAGTGCCTGATGATGGCTTCGATCTTCTTCATGGCTCGTCTCCTCGGTGAGTGCGACCGCTCCGCGGCCCGCCAGGCCGTGCGGCGAACGTTTCAATGGCTCCGCCAGCCGACCACCAGGCCGGCCTCCGACGGAATGGAGGTGCATACGGCGTGCCAAACGGATTGGCTCGGAACGGACGGCATCTGCGCGGGTCCGGCCGCCCGGCGTGTCGCGCCTGTGAGGCGCGCCGGCCCGGTGCGTGCCGCCGTGCAGGCTGCATCGGCCCCCAGAAAGCCGTGCCGCGGCCGCATGAAGGACCGTTCACGCCGGCGCTGCGCCCTTCACGCCCGCGGAACAGGTCGGCCAGTCGGCCTGTTGCCCCGGGCACCGTGTGACTTATCCTGTTTTTCACGGGCTGGGTTTCCCGACGGGCTGGCGGCGGTCGCGACCGCGCGATCAGGCGCCGCCGGGCCAATAGCCGGCACGAGTCGCGCGGAGGTTCACACGCATGGTCCACGGCAGCCAGGGCGACGACGGGCTTTCAACCACCGACCGCTCACCCGGTGCCGGGCCGGCCGGCACACGGCCCGCGTCCGGCACGCTTCGGGCATCACGGCGTGGGTTCCTGGCATCGGCGGGTGCCGCCGCCGTCGCCCCGTACGTCATCACCTCCACGGCGCTCGGCAACGCCTCGACGCCTCCGGCCAGCGACCGCATCGTGATGGGCGGCATCGGCATCGGCAACATGGGCTCGGGCGACCAGGCCGCCTTCCTCAACAGGTCCGACGTCCAGTACGTCGCAGTCTGCGACGTGCGGCAGAAGTGGCGAGAGGACGCGAAGGGCCGCGTCGACGGCAAGTACGGCAACGCCGACTGCGCGGCCGACGTCGACTTCCGTGAACTGCTCGGCCGCGCCGACATCGACGCCGTCCACATCGCCACGCCCGACCACTGGCACGCGATCATGACGATCGCCGCCTGCCGCGCAGGCAAGGACGTCTACCTGCAAAAGCCGGAGACGCTGACGCTCCGTGAAGGGCCGCTGATGGTGGACGCCGCCCGGCGGTACGGCCGCGTCGTGTCGGGCGGAAGCCAGCGCGTGCTCGACGACTACACCGGAATCGTGCACCCCTGCTGGGCCGGAGAGATCGGCGCGATCAGGTCGGTCGACATCAGCGTGGGGGGGCCGTCGATGCCCTGCTACCTGCCGGCCCTGCCGACGCCGCCGGACATCGACTGGGAGCTGTGGCTCGGGCCGGCCCCCTGGGAGCCCTACAACCCCGGACGCTGCGACGGCAACTACGGCACCGGCGGCAACAGCTGGCGGTCCTATCTCGACTACTCCGGAGGCAGCCTCACCGACTGGGGCGCCCATCACTTCGGCGGGGCGATCTTCGCGACCGACCTGCGCGAGCTGCAGCCGGCGAAGGTGACGTACCACGCTGCGTCGGCGGACGGGAAGCAGGCGGCGTACGTCACCGTCACCTACCCCAACGGCGTCGACCTCCACCACAACAGGCCGCAACAGCTGCGTCCCGCCACCCCGGCGCTCGCGCACGGCAGTGCGATCCAGATCGTCGGCGACGGCGAGCCGCGCGTGCCCAAGCCGGTGCCGGCGTACAAGGGTCAGGGTGGCATCTACGGCGACTTCATCGAGTGCGTGAAGACCCGCGAGCGTCCGTTCCGCGACATCGAGCTGGCCGTCAACACGATGACGGCGCCCCACATGATCGGCATCGCCTACCGGCTGCAGCGATCCCTCGCCTGGGACGCCGCCGCCCAGCGGTTCACCGGCGACGAGGAGGCCAACCGGCTCCTCGACCGAGCCCGCCGGGAGCCGTGGATTCTCTGACGCTCCCGCCCCGACCTCCTCGGCCGGTGCGGCTCCCGACCCCCGTTCCAGTTCCGACCCCCGAGCACCACGCGAGCAGATCCATGGCCCACGATCCTGCCAGCCTCGACAAGCCTTTTGCATCCCTGCAGGTGTTCGACTGGGGCGGCGACGCGACCGCTCTCCAGGAGATCGATGCCGCCGTGATCGCCGCCCACGGCGATGCGACCCTGCATGCCGATCTGGAGAAGCGGCTCTCCGCCCTGCTCGGCGGGGGCTGCACGCTGGCCGTGAAGGAATATGCCTGCCGGAAGCTGGCGGCCATCGGCACGGCGGCGTCGGTGCCGGCGCTGGCAACGCTCCTTCCCGACAGGGATCACTCCCACATGGCGCGGTTCGCGCTGCAGCAGATCGCCGCGCCCGAGGCTGCGGCCGCCCTGCGGAAGGCGGCCGGCGACCTGCAGGGGGACCTCAAGATCGGCATGATCTCGTCTCTGGCCGGCCGCGGTGACGCCGCAAGCGTGCCGCTGCTGGCCGCGCTGTTGCGTGGCGAGTCCCGCACCGCCGTGGCCGCCGCCGAGGCGCTCGGCAGGATCCGCACCGACGAGGCCGTGCAGGCGCTCGCGGCCGCCGCGGACGTCGCCGACGCGCACGCGGCCGCGGCGATCGTCGACGCCCGCCTCGCCGGCGCGGAGGCGCAGCTGCGGCACGGCAGGCGACGCGAGGCGCTGGCGACCTACCGTGCGCTGGCCGACGCGGCCGCTCACGGCACGACCGCCTCCGCGAAGGCGGCGCGGCTCGCAGCGACCCGCGGCATCCTCGCCTGCCTCGACACGGCGGCCTCGTGAGGCAGACACCGCCGCCGACTGCCGCGGCAGCGCGCGGCCCCAGCCACCGATGACCCCGATGCCCCTCCCGGCCACGCCGGCCTCTCCGCGACTTCCCTTCGACGTCCCACTGTCCGTCCCGGAGCACCTCCCCATGCGTCGTCGCACCACAGCGATCCTCGTGGCCGTCGCCTGCCTGGCCGCCACCTGCCTGGCCTGCACAGCCGGCCGCTTCGCGATCGCGGCCGAGCCGCAGACGCAGACGGCAGTTCAGATGGCCGTCGACCTGCTCGGCAGCGGCGACGCCGACGTCCGACAGATCGCCCTGGATCGCATCCGCACCGGCGTCCGGGGCGATGCGGCGACGCGGCGGCTGGCCGAACTCGTGCCCACGCTCCAGCCGGCGCGGCAGGCCGAACTCGTCACCGCGCTGGCCGAACGGGGCGACCGGGCCGCGGTGCCCGCGATCCTCGCACTGCTCGGCTCGTCGGCGGACGCCACGGTGCGGACGGCGGCCCTCCGCGGCCTGGCGGCACTCGGCGGCACGGCCGAGGTGCCCACGCTCGTCGCGTCGCTGTCGGCGGCCGATCCGGAGCGGTCGGCGGCCCGGCGCGGCCTGGTCGTGATCGACGCCGCCGCCGGGCCGGCGATCCTCGCCGCGGTGAACGGCGCGGAGCCGGGGCTCAAGGCAACGCTCCTGGAAGTCCTGGCAGAACGACGCGACCGGGCGGCGCTGCCGCTGCTCGCGGCCGCTGCCGTCGACGACAGCCCGGTCGTCAGAGCGGCGGCGATGCGGAGCCTGGCGGGCATGGGCGGGCCGGACCAGGTCGACGCGCTCGTGGCCGGCGTGCTCAAGGCGGCCGCGGGCGCCGAGCGCGACGACGCCGAACGCGCGCTCGTCGCGGTCTGCACGCAGAAGCCCGGCAAGGAACGCTCGGCGGCCGCGTTTCTGGACCGTTTTCAGGCGGCCGACGACGCGAGCCGCGACGTGCTCGTGCCGACGCTCGGCAGGGTCGGCGGTGAGCGGGCGATCACGATCGTCGACGGGCTCGTGGCGAGCCCCGACGCCGCTACGCGCAGGCTCGGCCTCGCGGCGCTCACGCGGTGGCCCGACGCCACCGTCACCGCACGGCTCCTCGACCTGCTGGCGAAGGCCCAGGATCCGGGCGAGCGTGAACAGCTCCTGGCCGCGCTCATCCGCATCGCGCCACTGCCCGACAACAAGCTCAACGACGCGCAGAAGCTGGAGCTGCTGCAGAAGACGATGACGCTCTGCCAGCAGGAGGCCGACCGCCGCCGGGTCCTGGAGCGGGCCAACGCCATCCGCACGGTCGACACGCTGCGGTTCGTGCTGCCCTACGTCGACGACCCGGCCCTCGCGGAGCCGGCCTGCCTGAGCGTGGTCGAACTGGCCCATCACCGCGCTCTGCGCGACGCCCACAAGGACGAGTTTGCGAAGGCGCTCGACAAGGTGATCGCCACCACGAAGAACGCCGAACTGGTCGAGCGGGCCCAGCGGTATAAGCAGGGCCAGACCTGGGAGCGGAAGAAGCCGGCGGCGAAGGGCTGACCGGCAGTCGTTCGGCGGCGACACCCGCACGATCCCCACGGATGAAGCGATCTACGCCCATGCGGGCGTCCCCTGGTGGGTGCTCCTGCGCGACGGCCGCCACAAGTACATCCGCACGCTCGTGCCGGGAGAGGTGGAGGAGGTGTACGACCTCGACGCCGATCCCGAAGAGCTGGTCAACCTGGCGATCGTCGACCGGCATGCGCCGCTCCTCTCGCGGCTGCGTCAGGCGGCGGTCGAGGAGCTCGCCCGCACCGGCGCGGGCTTCGCCGCCGCACTCCCCGCCGCGGCCACGGAGCGGTCCGCACCGACGTCGCCCGGCCGCTGATGCTCCGGCGGGGCGACCGCGGGGCAGCCCGACGCCGGCTGGAGAAACAGCAGGTAGAACGCCGTAATCGTCCACTGGAAGAGCTGCACGTTCAGCATCCATTCGAGGCCGGCATGGAATGCCAGCCCGACGGCCAGCACCGGGAGTCGCAGCGCCCGCGGCCAGACCAGCAGCGGAAAGCCGAGCTCGAAGGCGAGCGTCGCCCAGGTCAGCACCCGCGACGCGACCGGCGTCAGCAGGATGTCCGGGATCGGGAACCGCTGGAACTCGCCCATCTGCAGGACGATCCCCACGGCGCTGCCGTCCTGCCACGCCGGCCCGCTGCTCTTCCAGATGCCGGTCGCGAGGTACAGGATGCACAGCTGCAGCTGCAGGATCCGCTGCGGCCATGCCGGCACCGGGGCGGGCGGCTCGGACGCGCCGGCCGCGAGACTGCGGCGGCGACGCAGCCAGCGCGGCAGCGACAGGACGGCATCCGTGCGGGCGAAGATCAGGAAGAAGGTGGCGATTCGCAGGAGAGCGTCGCCGGAGTGCAGGATCAGCGGGTTCCGCCAGGAGTAGCTCGTGATCGCCAGCCAGACGCAGGCCGCGGCGCACCGCGGCAGGACGCCCAGGCACATGCCGAGGCCGCCGACGACGCCGAGGCCGCGGATCAGCAGGATCGCCGCGGTGTCCGCACTGTACGCCCCACGGAATGCCCCACTGAATGCGTAGACCGTCAGGCTCGGTCCGGGCAGCGGCGGCTGGTGCAGCTCCGGCGGCAGCACGCCGTCGTCGGCCAGCCACATCGGCATGTCGGGCCACAGCAGGATGATGTTCACGAGGGTCAAGGCCCCGAGCCAGCAGCGGAACCAGCCGAGCGGCCGCGGGTCGACCGGGTCGCGCACCCAGCGGTCGAATGCCGCCGCCGTCTGGAGGAGCATTCTGCCGATCGATCTCATCGCCCGAACTCCGGCGGCACCGTCCAGCGATGAAACACGTGGCTGTTCCACGGCGTGCGCCGCACGTCGGGCCGCGTGTCCGGGCCGAGCTGCGGATCTGCGGCCCGCCACCAGCGGACGAGCTCGATCGATGCCGGATCCTGCCCCTCCTGACGCAGGGCCCGCACCATGAATTCCGCGAACGGCTGCCAGAGCCGCCGCTCGTCGTCGAGCCGCAGATGGTCGTTGAAGAACTTCCGCCACCGCTCCCGCTGGACCCGCTCGCCGTAGCCCATCGACTCCATCGCCGTGAGCATGAAGACGTGGCCGTCTCCGGCGCGGTTGACGAACCGCACCTCGACGCGGATGTCCTCGCGGCGGGGATCGGGCGCGAACATCTCCCACGACTGCCACAGGCCGAACGCCCGCATCACCGGCATCGTCACGGGATCGAGGATCTGCTTCGGCGGGAACACACCGACCGGCATCGTCCAGCTGAAGACGGCCAGCGCGTAGCCGGCCACGAGGATGGTCTGCCAGTGGCGCACGAGCAGCATCGCCGGACGACGGGCGGCGGGGGTGTCCGTGCGCATGACGGCCGTCACTTCCTGAAGGCGGCACCGTCGAGCCCGTGCCCCTTCATGAGCCGGTAGAGCGTGCCGCGGGGCAGCCGGGCCTCGCGGGCCGCCGCCGATACGTCGCCCGCGTGCCGCGCGAGCAGGTCGTGGAGATACTGCCGCTCGAACCTGGCGACGTGCTCGGCCCGCTGCGCGAAGAACCCCGACGACTCGGCGACCGCGCTCGGCCCCGCGGCGGCGACGAGCTCGTCGGGGAGGTCGTCGACGCCGGCCACGGGGGACTTCGTCATGGCGATCGCGCGACGGACCACGTTCTGCAGCTCACGGACGTTGCCCGGCCAGCGGTAGCTCCTGAACACCTGGTAGACGTCGGTGGACAGGCCGTCGACCCGCCTGCCCATCTCCTGCGCGGCCCTGTTCGCGAAGCATTCCGCCAGCAGGCCGATGTCGTCGCCGCGGGCCCGCAGCGGCGGCAGGTCGATCCGCACCACGTTGATCCGGTAGAAGAGGTCGCGGCGGAACTCGCCACGTTCCACCATCTCGTCGACCGGCCGGGAGGTGGCCGCCACCACCCGGACGTCGACGGCGTTCTCCTGCCGCGCGCCCACCCGGCGCACGCGCCGCTCCTGCAGCACCCGCAGCAGCTTCGCCTGCAGCGGCAGTGGCAGCTCCCCCACCTCGTCAAGGAAGAGCGTCCCGCCGTCGGCGAACTCCACGAGGCCCATCCGCCGCGTGTCGGCCCCGGTGAACGCCCCGCGCTCGTGGCCGAACAGCTCGCTCTCGATCAGCGCGTCGGGGATCGCACCGCAATCGACGGGGACGAACGGCCCGGCACTCCGGCGGCTGCGGGCGTGGATCGCCCGCGCCACGAGTTCCTTGCCGGTGCCGGTCTCGCCGGTCACGAGCACGTCCACCGAGCTGCCGGCCACCCGGTCGATGACCGCATAGACCTGCCGCATCGGCGGGCTCTCGCCCAGGAAGTCCTCGAACGAGTAGGGCCGTTCGACGGCCCGGCGCAGCACCTCCTCCGCCGCGCGGTGCCGCGACGCCGCGAGCAGCCTCGCCAGCGAATCCTCCAGATCCGCCTCGGCCCGCTCGATGGGAAGATAGTCGCCGGCGCCCGCCTGCAGGCACGCCCGCGCCATCGCCACGCTCGGGATCGGGTCGACCACCACGACCGGAAGCTGCGGATCGGCCGCCCGCAGCGCCGCGAGCAGTCCGTCGGCCGCCATACCCGCCCGCGTGGTCGCCACGGCCACGTCCCAGGTGTCGCGGGAGAGCGTGGCGACCGCCCTGTCGACCGACTTCTCCACGCGCACTTCGAACGGCTGCAGCCGGGCGGTGAGCGTGGCGTAGGGAAGGCCCGCCGGCCCCTCGGCATCGACGACGAGAATGCGGGGCTGCTGCACGGCGTGGCTCGGGCGGGCGCGGTCGACACCGGGAGGGACGAGATCCGCCGCGCGGCGGCCGCCTGCCCCTGCCCGCGCGATGGCTCGTGAGTATGCAGCCGTCGGGGGAGGCCGGCAACTCGCCCCGCGGCTTCCGGGGCACGGGGCCTCTGGTACATTGCCGACAGGTCCGCCACGCTCTGCGTCCCGGAGATCGCCACGCGATGCCCCTCGACCCCTACTCGCCGTGCCCCGGGGGCACCGGCAAGAAGATCAAGTTCTGCTGCTCCGAAATGGTGGGTGATCTGGAGCAGATCGACCAGCTGACGGCCGGCGAGCAATACGCCGGGGCGCTGGCCGAGGTGGACCGGCTGCTGCAGCGCACGCCCGGCCGGGCCTGCCTGCTGGCGCACCGCACGCGGCTGCAGCTGGCCACGCGGAAGTTTCCCGAGGCGGTCGCCGGGGCCGCCGAGTTCCTCGCCGCCTTCCCCGACAACCCCGTGGCGCTCGGCCAGGCGGCGATGACCGAGGGCCTCGCCGGTAAGGTCCAGGAGGCGGCAGCCCTTTTCGACAAGGCCCGCGAGGCCGCGGGGAAGGAACCGCCCGCCGACCTGGTGCGGACCGCGCAGACGCTCGTGCAGGTCGGTGCCCAGACCGGCCATCCCGGCTTCGCGCAGGGGCTCGTCGAGTGGCTCGCGGACGCGGGCCAGGGCACCGATGAGGAACAGCAGACGCTCGCCGCGATCATCGGCTCCGCCGGCGTGCCGCCCGCGCTGCGGGCCAAGATGCCCTTCGAACCGCCGCCGGCCGAGTCGCCCTACCGCTTCGAGTTCGAGGCGGCGCTCAAGCACGCCGGTGAGTGGCATCTTTCCAAGGCGCTCGGCCTGCTCCGCAGCCTCAAAGGCGTGGCCGGGGAGAGCCCGGAGCTGTTCACCGACATCGCGATCCTCTGCGAGCTGCTCGCCCGGCCCTTCGAGGCCTCCGAGGCCTGGCTCACCGTCGCGCGGCTGGAGGCGGCCACCGCGGCCGATGACGCGGTCGAGGCGACCGGCCGGGCCATCGCCCTCGAGACGGAGGCCGACCCGCAGCGATCGCCGCTGGTGGTCATGACCACGCTCACGGCGATCCTTGCGTCGACCGGCGGTGACGCGGGGGGCGGCCTCGACCTGCTCGAGGACGCGATCCGCCACGACGGCCACTGCGAGCCCGCGCCGTTCGACCGTTCGGCCTGGGTGTCGCGGGGCGCCGCGCCACCGCACTCCGTGTGGCGGATCTACGCCGATCCGGACGCCGCGGGACAGCAGCGGCTCCTCGCCTCCCTGCTCGTCTTCGGCAGGCAGACGGACCGAGAGCCGGAGGCGGTGCTCCAGGGCTTCGAGCCCGACGTGGCCGAGGCGAAGCCGCTCGTGGAGCGGTTCGTCGGCGGCAGCTTCGCCGCTGCGGCGGACGTCGACCGCGGCCGGCTGCCGGCGACCACGCCCACCAACTGGCTGCTGAACACGCAGTACCGGGTCAACCCCGCGGACCTGCCGAAGGCGCCGCCGACTGCGGACGAACCCTCCCCCCTCGACATGCTCCTGGTGCGGCAACGATCCGCGTCACGGGCCCGCTTCCTCGACGCCTGGCCCGACACGGCGCTGCCCGAACTGCTCGGGAAGACGCCGCGGGAGGCGGTCGCGGCCGGCCAGGACGCGGCCCGCCGCGTGGAGGCGCTGATCTCCGAGGGCGAGGCCACGGGCCGTCCGGCTGACGTATCCGCCACCTGGACCGAGGTCCGCGGCCGGCTGGGCCTCCCCGTGCCGACGCCGATCTCGTCGGCGCAGCCGCTCGAGGAGGTGGAGCCGCTGCGGTGGCATCGCGTGAGCCTCGAGGGCCTCGACCTCGATCAGTTGCGGATGCTCTTCCTCACGTCGCTCGACGCCGGCTTCGAGCTGTCCGCGACGCGTGCCGCCGAGGCGCTGGTGGCACGGCCGGACGCCACGCCTGAGGATCGCTGGGAGGCCTACGGGCTCCTCGAGGACCGTGCGGAGACGAGCCTCGCGAAGCTCGAGATCATCGGCAAGCTCCGCGACATCGCCAGGACGCTCAAGGCCAACGACGGCATGCTCGACGTCGCCGAACTGCGGATCCGGCTCTCGCGTGCCGACGAAGCGAGCATCATGCGGCTGCTCAATCACCTGCAGCGGGAGCACGGCCGGGACCAGAAGGTCCTCGGGGCACTCGCCGGCGTGCTGTCGGAGGCGGGCGTCGACCTGGCCGCGCTCGCGGCGCAGTCTGGTGCGGCGCCGGGCCCGCTGCCCGGCCGCCCCGCCGCGGCGGGCCTCGGCGGGCAGGCTGCTCCGGAGGCCGGTCGCATCTGGACGCCCGGTGGCGAGCAGGCCGGCCCACAAGGCGAGAAGAAGACCATTTGGACGCCGGGCTGAGCGGCCCGATGGCGATGGAACCGGCACCACGATCGCAGACCGGCGACGAGCGGCTGATGCGGCGGGCCCTCGAGCTGGCCGCGAAGGGTCGGGGTGCGGTGGAGCCGAACCCGCCCGTGGGGGCCGTCGTCGCGGCGGGACCTGCCGGCGACGAGCGGATCGTCGGCGAAGGCTGGCACGCTCGCTTCGGCGGCCCGCATGCGGAAGTGGTGGCGCTCGCCGCCGCCGGCGCCGCCGCCCGCGGTGGCACGCTCGTCGTCACGCTCGAGCCCTGCTGCCATCACGGCAAGACGCCCCCCTGCACCGATGCGATCATCGCGGCTGGCATCACCCGGGTGGTGGTGGGTGCCGACGATCCGTTTCCGGCCGTCAGCGGCGCCGGCATCGACGCGTTGAACCGCGCCGGCATCGCCGTGGAGGTCGGCGTCTGCGCGGCCGAGGCGCGACGGATGATCGCGCCGTTTCGACGGCTGGTCGAGGACCGCCGTCCCTGGGTGGTCGCCAAGTGGGCCATGAGCGTCGACGGACGCGTGGCCACCACCACCCGCGAGAGCCGCTGGATCTCGTCGGAAGACTCCCGCGTGCTCGTGCACGATCTGCGGGGCCGGGTCGACGCCATCCTCGTCGGCATCGGCACGGCCCTGGCCGACGACCCGTTGCTCACCGCCCGGCCGGCGGGGCCGCGCCGGGCGGTCCGCATCGTGCTCGACCGCACCGCACGCCTGCCGCTGGAGAGCCGCCTGGTCCGCTCAGCCCGCGAGGTGCCGGTGCTCGTCGCCACGGGGCCCGACGCTCCCGCCGACCGCGTCGCCGCGCTGGAGGCGGCGGGCTGCGAGGCGTGGCGGGGCCGGTCGGCCCACGCCGGCGACCGCCTCCTCGAGCTGCTCCACGAACTCGGCCGACGCAGCCTCACCACGCTCCTGGCCGAGGGCGGGCCCACCGTGCTCGGGGGCCTGGCGGACGCCCGTCTCATCGACGAGGTCTGGGCCTTCATCGCCCCGACGATCATCGGCGGCGGCGCGGCGCCCGCCGCGGTGGCAGGAGCCGGCGTGGAGCGGATCGTGTCGGCCACCGGTCTCGACGTCGAATCGGTCGACCGTCCCGGCGGCGACGTCCTCGTGCGCGGCGTCGTCCGGCGCGGCTGATCCGCCCCCGCGTGCCATTCCCGTGCGCCGTTACTTGGCGGGCAGGTCGCGGATGACGTTCCGCCAGTGCGTCACCGTCGCATCCGTCTGGGACGACGTCTCGGCCGCGGCGACCCGCAGCGACTTGAGCACCTCGAAGACCACCTTCCCCTGCGAGAGCGCGTCGGTGACCAGGGGGTCCTCGTCGTCCGGTCCGAGTTCCGTGTCGGCATCGACGCCGCCCTGCCGCTGCTGGACGCTGCCGAACCGCGCGAGGTAGACGACCCATGGCTGGAGCGCATCGACCAACCCGGCCACGTCGAGCGCCGCGGCCCCGACCAGCGGCTCCTCGAACTTCGAGAGCTGCGAGGCCGTCTCCAGCCGGGTCTCCACGAGCAGGCGGCCTGCCTGCTTGGGGACCAGCGTCAGAACAGCCGCGTCGTCACCCACGGCGAGCGAGGGCTGGATCTTCTCGTCGAACCCCGTCCCCGACACGCCGAACGACCAGAGCGTGCCCCCCTCGACCTTGGTCTTCGCGGGCTCGGGAACGCGGTAGTGGGCGGGCACGGCGTCGGGGTTCAGCTCCCTGACGGCGTCGACGAGCTCATCGCCGAGCTGGAACAGGTCGCTCATCCCCTCGCGGAAGAGCTTCGGGTCGTCGAGCCCCAGCACGATGGCCGGCTCCACGAGCGGGAGCGGCTCGACGGACGACGGCAGGCCCTTGTGCAGCCGCTTCGTCGCGCTCTTGGAGTCCAGCACGAAGCCGATCTGTCCGTCCGCCAGCGCCGGCAGGATCTTCGCACGGACGACATCGATCGCCTTCTTGGCGACCGGCAGCAGGTGCTCGTCGATCTCCTCGAACTTCTCGCGGTCGTCTTCGTCCGCCTTCGGCAACAGGTACTTCATGAAGAAGGAGCGGGCCATCCCGCCCCACGACACGAAGTCGTCGAACTGGGCCGGATCGTTCTTGGCGCGAAACACCAGGGTCGCCAGCGGCGCGCCGCCGGCGTGCTCGAGCAGGTCGAGTCGCTTGGAGCCGTCGTAGGGCAGGTTCTTACACCAGTCCCAGACGTAGCCCTCGTAGCCCTGGTCAGAGAGGAAGGAATAGGCCATCCACGGCCCCGGCACCGGCAGCCGCTTCCTGTAGCCCTGGATGACCTTGGCGAGGCTCGCGCGGGCCTCCTCGGCCGCCCCGTCGGGAAGGTCGGCGAGGTCGGCGATCTCGTCGCTCAGCTCGGCGAGCTCTTCGATGTCGGCCGCCGACGGCGCCACCAACCGCGCCATCTCGTCGCTGAGGTACGACACGGCGGTGATCCGCTTGTCCTTGTGGGCGAGCAGAGGCTCGAACGGCTTCGTCGCCAGCAGCCCGCGGCGATCGCCCCCCTTCACGGCGAGCTTCTCCAGGTGGTCGATCGAGTCGCCGATGGAGAGGATCACGCGGTCGTCGATGATGCCCAGCGCGATCACGAGCTCGAGCGAGCCGACCTTCTCCAACACCTTCTCGAGATCCTGCTCGTAATCCTCGAGACCGACCTGTGCCTGCCGCAGCAGGTCGGGATCGACCCTCACCGTGAACGTCACCACCTCTCCGCCGGCGACCTTCCGCCGCTGGAGCGACTCGGCGAGGGCCGGATTGGCCTGCGTGAGGAGCTTTACGAGCACCTCGAGACGCTTGAGCTGCGAGCGGCCGGCGTCGAGCTTCGTCGTCTTGAAGCCCCAGACGATGTCGGGCACCACGATCAGGTCGAGGTTCTCGTTGAGCGCCTTGACGATCAGCCGCGTCGCGATCTCGTCGGCGTCGATCTGCTCGTCGGCCTCCGCGGCCTGGAGGTTCACGGCGCGGACGGGAATCCGCCCGCCGCGGGCCGCCCCCTTGTTTTTCTCATCCGCGTCCTCGTCATCGTCGTCGTCCTCCTCCATGTCGATGCCGTCGAGCACGTCGATGTCGAAGCCACCGACCGTGCCGGCGCCGCTCGCAAGCCGGAGCATCCCGGCGGCGTTCTGCGCCTGGTTGATCTTCTTCACGAGCTTCATGAAGGCCAGGCACGACGGGTCGCCGTAGACGAATGTGTCGGTCGACACCATGTCGTCGAGCACTTCGAGCGCCTGGACGTTCTCGGGGAGCTCCATGAAAGTGGCGATCATCGAGAGCGGGCTGCCCGGCTGCAGCTTCTGATCCTCGAGCGAGTCGATCGCCCGCGACACCGCGGGTAGCTTACGGATCGCGGCGAAGGCGTTGCTGGTCTCGAACCGCTGCCACTGCTCCCGCAGCCGCAGGGTCGACGAGACGAAGACGGCGTCGTGGGGGATCATCGCGATGCCGCTCGACTCGATCGTGTCGGCGGCCCGTGCGAACGCCGCGGGCGTGGCGGCGATCGCAATGGCGACGAACGTCGTGAGCATGTGGTGCGGGCGGTGCGGTGCGGGCATCGGCGGCGTCCTCGTGGTCTGCGGGAATCTCGTCTGCTGGAAACCTGTCGTCGCCGCGCACGGCCCTGCCGGCCCGTTCCGGCGGCGGCGCCGGGCCTGGCATGGAGCCCCATGCCCGGCATGGCGGTAGGATATGCGAAACCGCGGCGCGGAGAGAACCCGGAAATGGCCGGGTGCCACCGGCGCCCGCCGCCTGGAGCCGCCGGCATGCTCATCGGATCCACACGGGTCGTCGACACGTTCGCAGAGGCGTTCCGCGTGCGGTTCGCCCGGCTGCTGGTCACCGCGCACGACGGCCACTGGCTTGACGCCGCGACCCGCGCGGCCTGCGGCTACGGCACGAGCGTCATCGGGTGCGACGCGGAAATCGGCATCGAACGGTGTCTGACGCCCGCGGAGACGCCCGACGGCCGCCCTGGCGTGGCGATCCTGGCCTGCGGTTTCACCGAGGATGGGGTCGGCAAGGCCGTCGCCAACCGCACGGCGCAGTGCCTGCTGACATGCCCGACAGCCAGCGTCTTCGACGGCCTGCCCGGGGCGGGGCACCGCAGCCCTCTCGGGAGCCACGTGCGTTTTTTTGGCGACGGCTTCGAGAAGACGAAGGTGTTGGATGGCCGCCGCTACTGGCGCGTGCCGGTGATGGACGGTGAATTCCTCGTGGAGGAGTCGATCGGCATCGACAAGGGGGTCGGGGGCGGCAACTTCATCCTCCAGGGACGTTCGCTCGAAGCCACGCTCGAGGCAGCCAGGCTGGCTGTGGCCGCGATCGCGAAGCTGCCCGGGACGATCACGCCCTTCCCCGGGGGCGTCGTGCGGTCGGGCAGCAAGGTCGGGTCGCGGTACGAGTCGCTGCGGGCGTCGACGAACGAGGCTTTCTGCCCGTCGCTCGCCGGCCGTGTCGACACGCACTTGGTGAAAACGCACTTGGTCGAGGGCGCCGCCTGCTGCCTTGAAATCGTCATCGACGGGGTCGACGAACCCGCGGTGGCCCGGGCGATGGCAGCTGGCATCCGGGCCGCCGTCGGGCAGGACATCGTCGCGATCTCGGCGGGCAACTACGGCGGCAAGCTGGGCAAGTTCCACTTCCATCTTCACCAGCTTCTGGAAACCGCCTGAACCATCGCGGACCCGCAAGTGGGCTTTCTCATGGTCCGCGGCATCTGGTACTTCCCCCACACACCCCCGGGGAAACCACCGATGGCCGAGTCTGAACGTCCCTCTCGGCAGGACCTCGTCGTCCCGCCACGGCAGTCCCGCTTCCCGATCGTCCTCGGCGCGCTGGTCTGTGCTGGAACCGGATTCGGCCTGGTGATGGCGCTTGGCATCGGCCGTTCTCCGGCGGGGAGCGGTGCGGCCGTCATCCCGGCGGAAGCGACCGCGGCGCCGGGATCTCCCGCCGAGTTCCAGGCCAGCGTGCAGCCGGGATTCGAGGCCGCAGAGCCGGGGCGATTCCCGGCGGCCGAGGCAGGCGACGCGCAGCGATCCGTCGGTGAGCCTGGCTGGCGACCGCAGCCGACGGCTGCGCCACGGCCTGCCGCAGAGGACCGCTACCCGGCACGTCCCGCTGCTCTCGAAACCCCTGCAGACGCCCAGCCCATCGAGCCGGCCGACCGCACGATGTCGCGATTCTCGGCACCGGGACGGTTCCCGGGCACCGGCGACGAACGGGTGCGGCTCGCATCCGCGGCCGACGAGGCGACGGCCGAGCCGCTGCCGCCGGAGCCGGGTACGGAACCAGCAGGCGGCATGCCGCTGCCACTCACCGGTGACCAGGCCGATCTCGCGGACACCGCGCCGGCTCTGCCTGCGGCCGTCGTCCCGGAGACGACCGTGGAGCAGGCCCCCGCCGCTCTCCAGGACGACCCGGCCACCGGATCCGCGGGCGAACCATCCAGCGCCGGACCGTTCACCGCAGCCGCTCTTCAGCCCGCGACTCCCGCGGCATCGCAGCCTCCCGAACCGACCGGCCGTGAGCCGGCGCCGGAGAGCGAGCCGGCGGCGCCGCGGATGGCGGCCAGCCCTGCCACGGCCTCACCGACAGCCCCGCTGCCCGCGGCCGACCCGATCCCGCAGACGTCTGCGGCGGCGGTGGCGGCCCCCACTGCCTTCGGCGCAGCCTCACGAGTCGCGGAGCCTCCCGCACCGCTGCCGCCCGCACCGCTGCCTCCGGCGGCGCAGCAGTCGGCGTCCGTGTCGGCCTTCGCGCCGCAACGCAACGCGCCCGCCCCTCCACAGCCGCCCTTCGGTGGCCCGTCAGGTGGCGAGCAGCCGGCCCGCTTCGCCGTAGCCACGGCCCCGCCGCCGGCCCCACATCCATTCGTCTCGGGCGTACCGATGGGCCCGCCCCCTGCCGCCGCCGATCGCGGTCCCATGGGCGGCCCGCTTCCACAGGCCGCTGCGTCCGGCATCCCACCGGGCGGTGCGCCGACAGGGCCGGCCGCGGGAGCGGGGTCGGGCCAGGGCCGCCCTGGTCCGATGCAACTCGAGGGCGTGCAGACACCGCAACTGGCCGTGGAGAAGCGCGGGCCGCGCGAGATCCAGGTCGGCAAGGCGGCCCGCTACGAGATCGTCGTCCGCAACGTCGGCAACGCCACCGCGCAGGACGTCACGCTTCGCGATGCCGTGCCCTACGGCACGACGCTGATCGCCACGACGCCGCCGGCGACCCCTATCGGCCCGAGCGGCTCACCGTCGGAGCTCGTCTGGCCGCTCGGCCCGCTCATGCCCGGCAGCGAGGCCCGCGTGTCGATCGAGGTGATGCCGCAGGTCGAGGGGGATCTCGGCAGCGTGGCCAGCGTGACCTTCCGCACCGAGGCCTCGGCGCGGTCGCGGGCCACGAAGCCCGACCTGCGTCTGGAGGCCACCGAGACAAGGCCCGTGCGGATCGGCGGCGACCTGCAGCTGTCTCTCAAGATCAGCAATCCCGGCTCCGGCGTCGCCACGGGCGTCGTGCTCGAGGGGCTGCTTCCCGACGGCGTGAGCCACCGTGCCGGACGGGAACTCGAGTTCGACGTCGGCCAGCTCCAGCCCGGGGAATCGAGGACGATCGACCTGACGATGACATCGACCGGTCCCGGCGTCCACCAGGCGCGATTCACGGCGCGGGCCGACGGACGCATCGAGGTGGAGCAGCCTGTCCGCCTCGAGATCACGGCGCCCACGCTCGAACTGACGGCGGAGATGCCCTCCCGCCGCTACCTGCAGCGACCGGCCACCTGCGTCCTGTCGATGGCCAACGCCGGCACGGCGCCCGCACGCTCGATCGAGCTGGCGGCCCAGCTGCCTCCCGGCATGAAGTTCGTGCGGGCCAACCATGCCGGCTGGTACGAGGAGCGGTCGCATCGCGTGCTCTGGAACCTCGAGGAGCTGCCGCCGGGCGAGGTGGGCAGCGTCGAGGTCGTGCTGATGCCGGTCGACCTCGGCCCGCAGAAGATCGTGGCCGCGGCGCGGAGCACCGACGGGCTCTCCGACCAGACCGCCCACACCGTCGAGGTCGAGGGCCTCGCCGCCCTCTTCTTCGAGGTCACCGACAGCGAGGATCCGATCGAGGTCGGGGGCGCGACCGAGTACATCGTCCGCGTCGGCAACCAGGGGACGAAGGCGGCCAGCGGCGTCCGTCTCGCGGCCACGCTCCTGGGCGACCTCGAGCCGGTCGACGCGAAGGGCCCGGCGGCCCACCGGATCGAGAACCTCTCGTTCGTGTTCGAGCCGCTGGCGAAGCTGTCGCCGTCGGAGGAGGCGATCTATCGCATCCGTGTCCGCGGCCGCCGCGCCGGCGACCAGCGGGTGCAGGTGCAGCTCTCCAGCGACGACCATCCCGCGCCGATCACCAAGGAGGAGATCACGCGGGTCTATGCCGACCGGTAGGACCGGGGCCGACCGGGAGCGGCCGGCCGCGGCAACGGCCGCACGATCACTGCCACGGGGCCGCTACGCCCGCAGGACGGCACCGCACGCGCGGCCGCAGGAGGCCACCACCTCGTCGACCATGCGGTTGGCATCCTCTCCGGAGAGCGTGCCCTTGTCGCTCCGCAGCCGCAGCGACACGACGAAGCTTTTCTTCCCTGCGCCGAGCCGTTCGGCATCGGCCCAGACCTGCACGAGCCTGCAGTCGTCGAGCAGTTCGCCGGCGGCGGTGCGGATCGCGGCGGCGACGTCGCCCCAGGGCACGGCCCCATCCACGATGAGGTTGATGTCCCGTTCGATCGCCGGGAAATCGCCCGGGCGGCGCCGCGTGCGCTCGACGTCCGCGGCGAACGCGAGCCGGTCGAGCCTGATCTCAGCGGCGACCACCGGACCTTTCAGCCCAAACCTCGACAGCGCCGCGGCCGCGATCTCCCCCACCACGGCCACCCGCGCCGGCGACTGACCCTGCCGACACAGCACGACCTCGGCCGACCGGCCGGCCGTGAAGAGGTCGAGGTCCGCCGGCCGGAACGAGACGGCGGCATGGCCGGCATCCCCCGCGAGCCCCAGCTGCTCGAGCACCGCCTCGACCAGACCCTTCGCCGCGAAGAAGCCACCCTCCATCGCGAACGCCAGCAGCAGCGGCTCGTCGACCGGCGTCGGGGTGTCCGTTGCCGCGGGCCGGGCGAGGTAGCCGCGGGCCAGTTCGAAGAGATCGGGGCGGTCCGCGCCGACGGCGACGTTGCCGGCACGGGCCTCGAGCAGGCTCGGCACGAGCGTCCGCCGCAGCCGGTCGGCGCCCCGGACGAGCGGCGGCGTGCAGACCAGCGGCGCGGCGTCGCCCCACGGGCTCGCCGTCGCCTCGAACGATTCGCCGACGACGCTCCGTGTCATCGCCTCGCAGAACCCGGCGGCCACCAGGACCTCGGCCGCGCGGCGGGCAGTCCGCTCGCGGGCCGTCTCCGCGGTGGTCCGTGCGGCGATCGGCTCGTTCTCGGGAACGGAGTCGTAGCCCTCGATCCTGCCGATCTCCTCCACGAGGTCGATCTCGCGCGAGCAGTCCCGCCGCCACGTCGGCGCCCGCCAGCGGGAGCGCTCCGCGTCGACCGCCTCGGCGACGAACCCCAGCCCGGCGAGGATCGCCCGCTGCCGCTCGAACGGCAGTGCGACACCCAGCACGTCGGCGACGCGGTCGGTCCGCAGTTCGATGGTCGCCGGGCTCGACGCCAGCCGGCCCGCCTCCACCACGCCCCGGTCGGCCCGCCCGCCAGCGATCTCCATGATCATGGCGACGGCGCGGCGGCTGGCCCAGTCGACGGCCGCCGGGTCGGGCCCCCGTTCGAAGCGGTAGGACGACGGGCTCGAGAGCACGAGCCCGCGGGCGGCAGCCCGCACCGGCAGCGGCGCGAACTGCGCCGACTCGAGCAGGACATCGGTCGTGGCCTCCGTGATCTCGGTGCCCGCGCCCCCCATCACGCCGGCGAGTGCCACCGGCCCCTCGGCATCGGCGATCACGCACATCGCGTCGGTCAGGGTGTATGTCTTGTGATTGATGGCGATGAAGGCCTCGCCGGTGCGGCCACGCCGGACGATGATCCGCCCGCCGCGGAGCCGCGCCAGGTCGAAGGCGTGCAGCGGCTGGCCGCACTCGAGCATGACGTAGTTCGTGACGTCGACGACGTTGTTGACGCTGGCCACACCCACCGTGGCGAGCCGCTCGACGAGCCATCGGGGGCTCGGCCCTACCCGCACGCCGCGAATCACACGGGCGGTGTAGTGGGGGCAGATGTCGCCCGCCTCGATCGCGACGGAGATCCGCGCCGCCGTGGCCGCATCCCCTTCGAGCGGCCGTGGATCGGGGATGTGCAGGGGCCGCGAGAAGAGCACCGCCGCCTCGCGGGCCACGCCGATGTGGCCGAGGCAATCCGGCCGGTTGCTCGTCACCTCGATCTCGACCGCCGTGTCGTCGCCCACGGACCGCGTCGACTCGTGGTTGAGCCCGGCCATCATCAGCCGCTCGGCCAGATCCGCCGCCGATGTCGGCAGGCTGACGTAATCGGCCAGCCAGTTCGTGGAGATGATCATGCCGTCGGGTGTCCGTCGAGAGGAGCGGCGCCGCCGCTCGGGTCAGAACTGCCGGAGAAACCGCACGTCGTTGCGGTAGAAATCGCGGATGTCCGCCACGCCATAGCGGCGGGCAGCGATCCGCTCCACGCCGAGGCCGAACGCGAAGCCGGAGACGGTCGCGGGGTCGTACCCCACGGCCTCGAGCACGGCGGGATCGACCATGCCGGCGCCGCCCATCTCGATCCAGCGGCCGCCCCACTCCATGTCGAACTCCACGCTCGGCTCGGTGAAGGGGAAGAAGGACGGCCGAAACCGCACCCGCACGTCGCCGCCGAGAAAGCTTGAGGCCAGTTGGCGGAGCACGCTCTTGAGGTGGGCCATGGTCGTGCCGGGTTCGACGAGCAGCCCCTCCACCTGGTGAAACATCGGGTAGTGGGTGGCGTCGGCGGTGTCGGGCCGGTAGACGCGACCGAGCGACACGATCCGCAGCGGCGGCTGGCGGCCCTCCATCACGCGGATCTGCACCGTGCTCGTCTGCGACCGCAGCAGCAGGGGGTCGGCCCCGCGGGCGACGGCGAGGTAGAAGTTGTCGAGCGGATCACGGGCCGGATGGGCGGCCGGGATGGCGAGCGCCTCGAAGTTGTGCCACTGATCCTCGACCTCCGGGCCGTCGACGCTCTCGAACCCCAGCCGCGCCATGATCTCCTGGACGCGGCGGATCGTCTGCGTGATCGGGTGCACGTGGCCGAGCCGCACCGTCTCGCCGGGCAGCGTGACGTCGAGCGCATCCGCGGCCCGCGGCGCCGCGGCTCCCGCCAGCCGTTCCTGCGCCGCCGCGAAGAGGGCGGTGACGGCCTCCTTCGCCTCGTTGAAGTGCCGTCCGGCCGCGGGACGATCCGTCGCAGCAAGGCCCGACAGCAGCTTTTGCACGGCCTTCAGCCGCCCACTGCGGGCGCCGAGGAACTCGACACGCGCCTCCTCCAGCGCCGCGTCATCCGCCGCTCCGGCGAGCGCCGCAGCAGCAGCCTCGCGAAAGGCGGCCAGGTCCGCGAGGAAGGCCGCGATCACGCCGGCGGATTCTCCTCCCTGGGAAGCAGCCACGGGACTACGCGACCGCAGCCGGCTCCGGCAATCCGAGTGCCTTGCGGGCGGCCTGCACGACGGCATCGAAGCCGGTCGGGTCGAGCACAGCCATTTCGGCGAGCGTGCGCCGGTCGAGTTCGGAGCCAATCTTCTCCAGGCCGGCGATGAACTGGCTGTAGCGGAGCCCACGCTCGCGGCAGGCGGCGTTGATCCGCACGATCCAGAGACGGCGGAAGTCGCGCTTCTTGCGCCGGCGGTCACGACGGGCGTAGACGCCCGCTCGGATGATCGATTCCTTCGCCGTTCTGAGGAGCCGTCGACGACCACCGACGGAGCCCTTCACCCGCTTGAAGAGCCGCTTCTTGGCACGGAGACGCGGGACGACGTTCTTGGTACGCATGGTTGTGGTCTGCCTGAGGAACCTTCTAATGTCGCTTCCGCGAGCCGTTTTTCAAGGCCCGCGGCCCGCCTGCGGCCGGGAGCCAGCCGGGCGATCCGGCGGCGGTCCTTGCGAGGGGGCTTCCTGACGGTCGATCGGCAATCGATCAGTAGCTGTAGCGGCCGAGCATCTCCACGATCTTGGCCGTCTCGGGCTTGGCGAGCACGTCGGTGCCGCGAAGGTTGCGCTTCCGCTTGCTCGTCAGCCTGACCTGCAGGTGGCTGGTGCCGGCGCGGCGGTGCTTGACCTTGCCCCGGGCGGTCACGCGAAACCGCTTCTTGACGCCCTTGTGGGTCTTCTGCTTCGGCATGGCTTCTCTGCTCCGATCGATGAGGTGGGTACGAGGATGGGCGGATGACTGGACGGGTGGACGGAGTGTCGGGCTGGGTGTCTGGAGTTCCGCGGCGCAGGGCGTGCGTTGGAGGGTCACCGGGGGGTGAGCGTGCAGACGAGCCGGCGGCCCATCTGCTGCGGCGGGGCCTCGACCTTTCCCACCGGATCGAGTTGTTCGAGGATCGCCTTCATGACGCGTTGTCCTTCGTCGATGTGCGCCAGTTCGCGGCCCCGGAACACGACCGACACGATGACCTTGTCCTTGTGCTGCAGGAAGCCCTTGGCCTGATTCACCTTGAACTCGATGTCGTGCTCGCCGGTCTTCGGCCGGAGACGGATCTCCTTGATCTTGGCGTGGTGGACGTGCGTGCGGTGGAGTTTCTTCTTCTGCTGATACTTGAACTTGCCGAAATCCATGATCCGGCAGACAGGCGGCTTCTCGTTGGACGCCACCTCGACGAGATCAAGCCCCGCCTCCCGCGCCCGGCCCAGCGCCTCGTCCGTCGGAATGATGCCCAACTGGGCGCCATCGGCGTCGATCACGCGCACCGGCGAGATCCGGATCTGCTCGTTGATGCGATGCTGCTTCTCGATGGCTCTCGACTCCAGGACTCGACTGCAGGACTCGTATATGGGCTATTGGCCGCGGCCGGCAGGACGGACGCGGCCACCCGAGCCCGAACGGACGGCCCGCGGCGCGGGACCGGCGGACGTGCGGGCGGCGGGCCGACGAACCGGTCGTTCGACGGCGTTTCCCGGGGGAACCACAGACTATCCCAAGGAGCGGGGGGGAGCGTCAACTGGCCTTTGAAAACGAGCCGAAACGCCGATTCCACGTTCCCTTTTCGTCCACCCGCGTCGCTCCGTGCCCAGCCTCGCTTCCGGGACGGCTCAGCGGGGAACCGCCGGCGGCGAGGCCGGCCCGCCGGGCGTCCTCGCCTCCCGGATCGCGGACGGGACGGCATCGGCTGCCGCCTGCCCCGCCCTCGTGTCACCCGGCATCAACGACCCGACCAGATCCCGGTCGGCGTCGGCGAACCGCTCCCGCATCGACGCCTGCACCATGCAGGTCACGTCAACGCGGCCGCCGTTCGTCCCCACGAGCACGGAATGGATCCAGGTGAACGGCAGGCCTGCCGCTGCGCCGGAGGAGACGACCCGCACGATCCGGACGCCATCCGCCCGCTCTTCCTCGGTCGCCTCGTCGATGCCGGTCACCTGTCCCGCCAGCGAGCGCTTGATGTCGCTGCGGACGTCGGCGATCGTCGGCGGCGCATCCCCCGCGACCCCCGCCACGACGGAGCACTGGCCCACGAGTGCCCCACGATCGACGAGCCGCATCACCAGTCCGGTGGAGCCGTCCTGCACGGTCCGCCAGCGGGCGTCGTGGACAAGGTCGAATCGTCCGGTGGTGTCGCGGTGCCAAACGCGGCCGGGACGACCGGGTCCACGCCGCCGCGTCTCCATAGTCACGTCCTGAATGACTGTCGTGTCCTGAATGTTCTTGTGCGTCTTTTCCGTGGCGGCCCTTTCAGGGACGGCCAGTCGTTGCTGGCCAGAGCCGGTCCCCGCCGCTGGAGACCTGGCCACGACCAGCCGCGCCTCGACGTCGAGGCCGGGGGCGACGTGCCCCGCCTGCCGTCGTTCGCGGATCACCACCGAGACGTGATCGACCCGCGGCTCGATCCGCCATGCCGGTGCCTGCGAGTCGGCGGCGTCCGCATCGACCTCTCGTGCCGGCGCGGTGCAGCCCCCCGAAACGTTCAGCCTGGCGGGCACGCCATCCACCCACCCCTCCACGGCCCCGCTCAGGGTCATGCGGGCGCGACCGTCGGTCACCTCTTCCAGTCGGGCCCTGATGGTTCCCGACTCGATCGTGTCGATCGCGAGCAGCCCTGCGGCCAGGTCCGCCGCCACCTCCCATGCCTCCCCCACCGCCACGGCGGCGCGTGGCAGGAGATCGTCCAGCAGCACCGCGTCGAAGGGCAGTGAGAGCAGGTCGCGTTCCGCCGCCGTGAGGAACGCATCCTCGAGATAGGGCTCGGGCGTGGTCCCCTGCCTGACGACCAGCAGACGCCGGGCATCGTTCGCAAGGGACGTGACTGCCTCTTCGCCACCGATCCGCAGCGCCGCCACGGCGTCGGTGTAGGTGCGGCTGACGGTGGGGACGGCCGCCTCGCGCACGGCCGTCTCCTCGAAGTCGAACCGGGCATCCACCGTGATCGGCCGCCGGATCGGCGGTGCATCGCGTCCTGCCGGAGCGATCAATTCTCCGGTGACATCCAGTTTCACACGGCACCGCAGCGGCAGGGCCGCCGGCGGCGCGGCGTCGACCGGCCCAGGTGCTGGGCCAACTGGGGCTGCGGCTGCCGCGATATCGGGGCCCGACTCGGGCCGCTCCCCCGGTTCGGCGGCCGGTTCGGCGGCCGGAGACGGCTGCGACTCCCCTGCGTCCAGGGCGATTTCCATGACGAGGGCCTCGTCCACAGCCGCGACCGGCCCCGCTGCGGCCTCCCCCACATTCTCCCCACCATCCTCACCGCGGCCGCTGGCCTGGATCCCGACCATCAGGCCGCAGGTGACGCCCAGGACAGCCAGGAACCCGACGAGCCGGCTCCCAGGTTTTCCGCACTGCCGCTTCAGCTTCATCACGTCTCCTGTCATCCACTCCGCCCCCCCGTGCACCACTCCGTGCACCACTCCGTGCACCACTCCCGTGCACCAGGTGTCCGGCCAGGTGTCCGGCCGGTCGTACGGCAGCTGGCGGTGTCCCCTATTCCTTCGGCCCGGACGAACCCCCGCCGGCCCCGGAAAAATGCCCACCCGCACCAAGTGTCCAGTCGGAAAAACGTCTTTTTTCAAGGGAATCCAAAATGTCCCCCACGGACTGCGAGAAAAATGCGGCCGCGGTAAGCTATTAGCCGGCAAAGGCTTACGGCTCTGTGGCCGCGGCTCCGAGCGTGCCGACGGGGAGGTGTCCTGCGGAATTCCTCAAGAACGACTGTCCGTTCATGAACCGTCGCACCGGCAACGCCGTATAAGTCTCAACGAACTCTGCCAGAGGGCAATGGGTGAAGGACGACCCGGGGTTCCCCCATTCACAGCCCGGCAAGGACGGCCGGGAACGGAGGTGACGAATGCGCTCGAATTTCTTTGATCCTTGTGACGAGTCGGCTGACGAAAATGCGTCGCTGCGGCTGTTCAACGAACCCGGTCGCGATGCGGCCGACGGGCAGGTTGTCGCCGGTCGGTTGATCGCCGCCACGCCGGCGGCCCCCGACGAGGTGCTCTCGATCGAGGACCTCGCGACCCGCTTCAACGTGTCGACCAAGACGATCTCGCGGTGGCGGGACCATGGCCTCGTGGCCGAGCGGCACGTGGTCGGCGGCCGACGCCGCGTCGGCTTCCTCGCCAGCGCTGTGGAGCGGTTCATCCGCGAGAACAGGCTCAGGATCGATCGCGGCAGCCGCTTCAGCCAGATGTCCACCGACGAGCATGATCGCATCATCGCCTGGGCCCGCCGTCTTGCCGCCGCCGGTGCCTGCCCGGCCGACGTGCATCGCCGGATCGCCAGCCGCCTCAATCGCAGCGTGGAAACGATCCGCTACACGATCAAGAGGCACGACCAGGATCAGCCCGACGTGGCGGTGTTCCAGTCGGCGGGCGGCCGCCTCCGGCCGGAGAACTGCGACCGGATCTACCAGCAACACCTGCGGGGCGAGCCGGTCGAGTCGATCGCGGCCCGCTACCGCCGTTCCAAGGCGAGCATCTACCGGGTGATCCTCGCGCAGCGGGCCCGGCAGATCATGCAGTTGCCGCTCGACTACATGCCCAACGCGCTCTTCGAGCGGAAGAGCGCCGAGAAGGTCGTCGACCAGCCCTACCCGGGCGCCGACGACCCGCTGAAGAAGGTGCGGCGACCGGCCGGGCTGCCCGCCTATCTGGCGAGTCTCTATGAGGTGCCGCTGCTCACCCGCGAGCAGGAAGTCTGGCTGTTCCGCAAGTTCAACTACCTCAAGTCGAAGGCGTCGGCGCTGCGGTCGCAGCTCGATCCCGACCGCCCCAATGCCCGGCTCATGGACCAGATCGACCGCCTCTATGCGGAGATCGTCGATCTCAAGAACCGGATCGTGCGGGCCAATCTGCGGCTGGTGGTGTCGATCGCCAAGCGTCGCGTGTCGTCGGGCGACAGCTTCTTCGACCTGGTCAGCGACGGCAACATGTCGCTGATCCGGGCCGTGGAAAAGTTCGACTACGCCAGGGGCAACAAGTTCAGCACCTACGCCTCCTGGGCGATCATGAAGAATTACGCCCGCACCATCCCCGACGAGCATCGGCACCACGACCGCTTCCGGTCGGCCGACATGGAGCTGCTCCAGTCGGCCACGGACCGGCGGGCCGACGAAAACCAGCAGCGGATCGCGGAGCGGGATCGGCTCCGGCAGGTCGGCAAGTTTCTCGACAGGCTCGACTCCCGCGAGCAGACGATCATCATCCGCCGCTACGGTCTCGACCACGAGCACGAGCCGCAGACCCTCAAGGAAGTGGGCTCGGCGCTCGGCGTGACAAAGGAGCGGGTCCGGCAGATCGAGGCGAAGGCTCTCGAGAAGCTGCGTGAGGCGGCGACGGCGGACGGCGTCCTGCCGGAACTCGAGTAGTCGCCTCGATCAGCTCGCGTCCGGGGAGGCATCACGCCGCCATGCGGCGCAGCGATGCGCTGCCGCCGCTTGATCGACGGACGATCGTGGCATCACAGCACGCCGGCGCGTCAACGGATCGGCGCGTCGAGCGACGCAGGCACGACGCCCGAGGGCGGCTGCGGTCCCTTCTTCGCCTGGCCGGCCGGGGCTTGGCTGGCCGGGGCTAGGCCGGGTGGCGTTTGGCCGGGTGAAGCCTGCCCTGCGGCCGCCTTGCGGCTGCCGGCCCGAGGCTGCGACGGCTCTGCGCGGACGGCCTGTGCGGCGACGGCGGCCGCTTCCGCGGGAAGACCGGGCTCCGCCAGCGTGCGGCCCGGGGCCACCGGCCGCGGATCGCCGGGCCGGCTGGGCGCGTGGCTGGTGCCGGCGAGGAAGTTGTCGATCGCCGCCGACTCACGGAGGTGCGTGAAGTATCGCGAGAGTTCGATCCGCTGCTTCTTCTCGTGGATGTCGTCGAAGAGCTCGCCGCGCACTTCCTCGAAAGTCACCTGCGCCGCCGGCGTGTAGCCCTCGCAGAAGATCACCAGGAACCGGTCCGCGACCTGCACGATGCCCGACAGTTCGCCCGGCTTGAGCGCGAACGCCTGCCGCTCGAGCGCCGGCTGGCCGCCGTACTGTTGGATGGGCGGAACTTCGCCCCGCAGCGTGCGGCTCGTCGGGTCGACCGAATACTGCTCCGCGAGGTCGCCGATCCTCTCGGCGCTGGGATTCTGTCGGGCGAGCTGCCACACCTCCTGGGCCCGCCGCTGGCTGTCGAGCACGATCAGGCGGCAGCGGCAGCGTGGCCCGAACGTCGCCTGGAAGGCCTTGTCGAGGTCCTCCTGGGTCACCGGCACCTTGCCGACGAGCTGCTTCAGCGCCACCGTCGGCTGCACGACGTCCTCGATGTAGTGCCGCAGCGGGATCTTCTCGTCCTGCGTCACCCGCTTGAACCAGGCGTCGACGTCGGGCGACCCGTCGGGCTTCTTGAAGCCCATCGACTCCGCGGCCCGGAAGATCTCCGCGTCGATGTCGGCCTGGGCGACCACCCGTTGCTCCCGCTTGAGGGCCTGCTCGATGAGCTGCTTCGTGATGAGGATCTCCAGCACCTCGAAGCCGTACCGGTCGACGCACTTCTCCCGCACCTCGGCGATCATGATCGGCTGGCCGTTGACACGGGCGGCCACGTCGGGAGCCGCCGCGGCCTTCGCCGTGTCGTTGAGGACGTTCTCGACCGTCGCGACATCCTGCATTCCACGGAACACCTCCGTCGACACCGCGCGGCTCTTCCTCTCACGCAGGTCCTCGAGCAGCCGGGGCTGCACCGACTCCAGCGTCACGTCGGCGGCCGGCAGCCGGTCCTCGCACTTGACCACGATGAACTGATCGGCCACCTGTACCACCTGGGACACGTCACCCGGGCGGAGCGCGAACACCACCCGTTCGAAGCCGACGTCGCCGGAATGGCGGCGGATCGGCTGCACCCAGCCGTTGGCACTCGCGCTGCCGACGTCGACGGAGTGCTGCCTGGCGAGCCCGCCAAAGTCGTCGGGGGCGGCCAGCGCCCTGACCCGCAGGTCCTCCGCCTCCTTCCGCGTTCTGGCCACGATGATCCTCGCCTTCACCGAGTCGCCGAACTGGTTCTCGAAGGCCTCCCGCACCTCGTCGGGAGTCGGCTCGATCGCGGCCCGGGCCAGCCGTCGCAACGCGATCATCGGCCACACGATGTCCTCGGCGTACTGACGCGGCGAGATGCCCCGCTCCTTCTCGATGAGCTCGATCCACTTGTCGCGGGGCACGCTGAATCGCTTGGCCATGGCGTCGATCTCGGCATCCACGTCCTGCTGTGTGACCGACACGCCCTGCCGCGCGCACCCCTGCGCGATGACGAGGCGGTTCACCATGGCCTCGAGCACTGTCTTCCCATGCCGGTCGAGGCACTCAGCGGCGAGCTGCGACTGCGAGATCTCGGCACCGTTGACGAGCGCCATGATCTTTTCGGACGCGGCCGCGGGCCCCGGGCTGGGCTGTCCGGCGGCCGGCCGCGGCGGCACGGCCTCGGCATGCGGCGTCCCGGAGAGGCTGCGCCAGGCGATGGCCAAGGCCACCACGGCCGTGACCGCCACGAGTTCGCCCCCGATGACCGCCCAGCGATGCCGCGGCACCCGTGCCGCGGCGTCACGAATCCAGCCGTCACGAATCCAGTGGTGCGGGCCATTCACCGGCAGCAGTCGTCGCATCACGGCGCCCTCCTTGGCGGCTGAGAAATGTTCCGGGAAAGCTAGGAAACCCTGCGAATCGGATCAAGGCGAACGTTGCACCTCACCGATCTCCGGTTTACCCTGCGGTTTTCCGGCCCCGGATGCCGACCGCCCATGCCTTCCCCCGACGAACAGCACCGTGGCGGCCGCCCCCCCGCCTCCCCGGCTTCGCCATCCTCCCAGGCGACCCCTCCGTTCCTGACCATGCTGGGGCTGATGCCACCGGTCACGGAGGAGGACGTCAAGCAGGCCTACTTCGTCAAGGCAAAGGCGATGCACCCGGACCGGGGCGGCGACCCCGAGCAGTTCATCCTCCTGCAACGGGCCTTCGAGGAGGCCAACGAATACGTCCGCTTCAAGGCGGGCAAGCTCGAATGGCTGGCGTCGAAGATCGAGGCCTACGCCCAGCAGCAGGAGGTCGTCAGCGAGACGATCGAACGCGGTGGCGAGGTCGAGATGGAGGAGGCCGACTGGCTGCGGAAGTCCTTCGGCGAGGATTTCGGCCACGTGGCCGACAGGCTCGTGGCCCTGCGGCTCAGAGGCCCGGCCGCGGACGACGTGTTCGCGATCCTGCTGGGATTCCGCGCCGAGTCGCTCAAGGACCTCGCACGGCTTGATCTCTCCGGCGGGGCCATCACCGACGAGGGGCTGCTGCAGCTCAAGCCGCTGAAGAACCTCCGCTCCCTCGACCTGCGGGGCACGGCGGTCGGCAAGCTGGCCGCGGAGGCGATCCAGTGGTTCGAGCACCTCGAGTTCCTGGGGCTTCCGGCGGGGTCGGTCGGCCTCTTCGCCCGGATGACGATGCCGCGCCGTGTGCGGCTCGTCCTCGGCGATCGAGCCGACGACGCCGGCTGAGCGTAGACTGATCCCGATGTTCACCCTCCGCACGCATGCCCTGACGATCTTCCGCGGCGGCCTCGCCGTCTGGCTTCCGGCCCTGCTCCTGTCCGCACCATCGCCCACCGACGCCAAGGAGCCCGCCGTGTCGCCGACTACGCAGGCCGCCACTGACAAGGCCGCCAAGGACAAGGCCGACAAGGCCGACAAGGACGCCGTCGCCGCCGCCGCCCGACTCTACGAGGAACGGTCGGTGCGGGTCGACGAGGCTGGCACGCCGGTTGCATTCCGCTATCGCCTCCTGCTGCCCGACAGCACCGCGGGCGCCGCCCCGACGCCCCCACGCCACCCGCTCGTGCTCTTTCTGCACGGCGCTGGCGAGCGCGGCAGCGACAACCTCGCACAACTCAAGTACCTGCCAACGTGGCTGGCCGATCCCGTCACGCGCCGCCGGCACCCGTGCTTCGTGCTCGCCCCGCAGTGCCGCCAGGACGAGCGGTGGGTCGATGTCTCCTGGGCCGACGGCGCCAGCACGCCGCAGTCGGTCACGCCGAGCGTCGACCTCGCGGCCGCCGTGGCGGCCCTGGACGACGTGCTCGCCCGCGAGGCCGTCGATACCGGGCGGATCTACCTCACGGGGCTGTCGATGGGGGGCTTCGGCACGTGGGATCTCGCGGCCCGGACGCCGGAACGCTTCGCGGCCATCCTGCCGATCTGCGGCGGCGGCGACGAACGCGTGGCCGGCCGCCTCGCGGCCCTGCCGACCTGGTGCTTCCACGGCGACGCCGACACCGCGGTGCCGGTCGCACGATCGCGGTCGATGATCGCCGCGGTGCGGGCGGCCGGCGGCCGCCCCGTCTACTCGGAACTGCCGGGCGTGGGCCACGACTCCTGGACGCCGGCGTACCGCGACCCGTTCGTGCTCGACTGGCTCTTCACACAGCGGCGGTGACCGGCTGGCGGTCGCCGTGGCGCGACGCTCTCGGAAAGCGACTCTGCGTCGCAGGGACTTTTCAGGCGCAGTGACTCTTCCGGGAATCGCCTATTCCGGAAACAGCCTGGTCGACAGGTAACGCTCGCCGAGGTCCGGCAGGACCACCACGACCATCTTCCCGGCGTTCTCGGGCCGCCGCGCCACCTCGAGCGCGGCCCAGGCCGCGGCGCCGCAGCTGATGCCGCACATCAGCCCCTCCCGCTTCGCCATCTGCCGCGCGGTCTCCATCGCGTCCTCGTCGTCCACCTTCACGACCTCGTCGATCACCGCGAGGTTGAGGATGTCGGGGATGAACCCGGCGCCGATGCCCTGGATCGTGTGCCGGCCGGGCTTGATCGGCTCGCCGGCGAGCTTCTGCGAGATCACGGGGCTGTTGGCGGGTTCGACGGCGACCACCTTCAGTCCGGGCTTCTTCGCCTTGAGCGCCTCGCCGCAGCCGGTGATCGTGCCCCCGGTGCCGACTCCGCAGACCAGGATGTCGACGCGGCCGTCGGTGTCGGCCCAGATCTCCTCGGCGGTGGTCCGCCGGTGAACCTCGGGGTTGGCGGGGTTCTTGAACTGCTGCGGCATGAAGAACTGGCTGCCGGAGCGGCTGATCTCCTCGGCATGACGGACGGCGCCGGGCATGCCCTCGGCGGCCGGCGTGAGCACCAGCTCCGCACCGAGCGCCTTGAGCATCCGCCGGCGCTCGAGGCTCATGCTCTCCGGCATCGTCACTCGCAGCTTGTAGCCGCGGGCCGCGCAGACGTAGGCGAGGCCGATGCCGGTGTTGCCGCTGGTCGGCTCGATCACGATCGTGTCGGGGCCGAGCCTGCCGTCCCGCTCCGCGGCGTCGATCATCGCGGCGGCGATCCGGTCCTTCACGCTCCAGAGCGGATTCATGTTCTCGATCTTGCCGACGACGGTCGCCACGCAGCCCTCCGTGACCCGCCGCAGACGCACGAGCGGCGTCCGGCCGATGCACTGCGTGATGTCGTCACGAATTCCCAACGGCAGCGTGGACATGCTCATGGACGCACCTGATTGCTCGTGATGGTGGGATGGACGGACGGAATGACGGTCGACAAACGGCTCCCGCCGGCCCGAGGCCGGGGAGAATACGCCCCGCCGTCCGGCCGCGTAAAGACCGGAAGCCCTGCGGCAGATCCGCGTGCCGGCCCGCGCACCTACGGGAGCAGCTTCACCCGGATGTTCCTGTAGTGCACCTCGCTGCCGGGGTCGTGCGCCTGCAGCGCGAACGTGCCGTGGGAGAGCTTCCTGGTCCCCGTCACGCCGTCCGGCTCGACGAATTCGAAGAGCACCTTCCCGTTCACGAGCACGGTCACCGCCTTGCCCTTGACCACCACCTCCTCAGTGAACCACTCGTTGTCGGCCGCCGGCGGGATGAAGTTCTTGACCACGTTGTAGATGCTCCCGGTCCGCACCGGATCCTTCTGGGAGTTGTTCACCTGCATCTCGTAGCCCTGGGCCGGCCAGCCCTCCGGCTGGAAGGCGGTGTGGAAGAAGATGCCGGAGTTCGCGCCGGGCTTGGTCATGACGTCGGCCTTGAAGTGGAAGTTGGTGAAGTCGGCGGGCTTCGCCGCGTCCGCCCCCATGTAGAACAGGTGGCTCCGCGGCCCGTGGCAGACGATCATGCCGTCCGCGACCTTCCAGCTGTCCTGGTTTTCATTCGCCCGCCATCCTGCCAGACTCTTGCCGTCGAAGAGCTGTTGGAAGCCGGGCTCCTCCTCGGCATGGACCGGCAGGCATGCCGCCACCGCCAGCACCAGAGTGGCGGCCAGGCGGGCCTGCGGCACGGTCCTCGGCCCCGGAACGACACCGCCGCGAACAAACTCCCTGTACAGTGCGTATGCCATGGACGGTCTCCGCGATTTCCGAATTGTGAAGGACGCTGCGATTCCCACGCTCGCCGCCGATTCGTCGAATCATACGCCCCCCGTGGAGACGACGCCAACGCCCCCGCCGCTCCCGCCGGAGGTGCTGCGCACGCTCGACCTGGCCGGACTGAATCACCGGCCAGTCCTGCTCTCGATCGACGCCGACGTCTCGCTCGACGGCCGTCCCGCCCGCGAATGGCTGGTGGTGACGGCCGACCACCTCTCCGCGGTGGCCGAGACGGAATCCGGCGATGTCCTCCGCAGCATCGCCTGGGAGGGGGTCGACCAGGTGCGGACCAGCGCCGGGCTGGGCGGCGGTACGCTGCAGGTCCGCGACGGAGGCGACTGGGTCGACGTCGTGCGTTACTCCAACGCCATGGCGTCGCGGTTTCACAAGGTGTCCCGCGCGCTGGAACAGGCCCGGGAATCCTCCCCGACCGCCGGTCGCCTGGCCTCGGTGGCGTCGATCTGGAGCGACGCCGATCCCCGGGCGGAGCCGCTCGATCCACCGCGCTGCCCCAGCTGCCGGCTGCGGCTCGCAACCCGCGACACCTCCTGCCCGCGGTGTGTGGAAAAGGGGCGGATCATGCGGCGGGTGGCCGATCTGCTGCGTCCCTACGCCCGTGGTGCGGTCCTCCTCTGCGGCCTCACGCTGCTGGGCGTCGTCGCGGAACTGGTGCCGCCGAAGTTGCAGCAGTACATGGTCGACGACATCCTCTCCGGCCGCGCCGGCGGGACGACCGGCGGGACGACCGGCACGGCACCCGACTTCAAGACGGCCCTGCTGGTCGTCGTGCTGGCACTCGCCTTCTCGCGCGTGCTGCTCTCGCTCGTCGGCGTGTTCAAGGGCCGGCTGGCCACCGCGATCGGCACCGGCATCACCTCGACCCTGCGCGAGGAGATGGTCAAGAAGCTGCACGGCCTCTCGATCTCCTACTACGACCGGCACCAGGTCGGTTCCATGATCAGCCGCGTGGCCCACGACAGCGAGGCGCTCCACGGCCTCATGCACCAGATCACCGGCGGCTTCCTCCTGCAGATCGTGCAGCTCTTCGGCGTGGGAGCCATGCTCATCTGGATCAACCCCAAGCTGGCCCTCTTCACGCTCATCCCGGTGCCGCTGGTGATCCTCGGGTCGTGGGTGTTCTGGCGGCACGTCTACCCGCGGCACTACCGGCTCTGGGACGCCTCCAGCAAGCAGATGTCGGCCCTCTCCGGGATGCTGTCGGGCATCCGCGTCGTGAAGGCCTTCGCGCAGGAGCCCCGCGAGCAGGATCGCTTCCACTCCGCGAGCGATCACCTGCGGCAGTGGCGGCAGTGGGTCGAGCACACGAACACGACCTACGCCGCGTCGATGCAGATCGTTTTCAGCCTCGGCGGCCTGATCGTCTGGTACGTCGGCGGCCGTGACGTGATCGGCGGCGAGATGACGCTCGGCCAGCTGATCGCCTTCCTCGCCTACCTCGCGATGTTCTACGCCCCCCTGGGCGCGCTCTCGAACTTCACGACCTGGCTGACGAGCTTCCTTTCCGGCAGCCAGCGGGTGCTGGAACTGCTCGACACGCCCGCGCTGATCGCGGAGCCGGAGAAGCCGGTGCCCTGGGGGGACGTGCGCGGCGAGATCCGGTTCAGCGACGTCACGTTCGGCTACGACCGCAACCAGCCCGTGCTCCGCGACGTGTCGTTCACGGTGAGCCCGGGCGAAATGGTGGGCATCGTCGGCCGCAGCGGCTCCGGCAAGACGACGCTCGTCAGCCTGCTGTCGCGGTTCCACGACGTGCAGGAGGGGAGCATCACGGTCGACGGCATCGACATCCGCGACCTGTCGATGCACGACCTGCGGGAGAAGCTCGGCGTCGTGTTCCAGGATTCGTTCCTCTTCCGGGGCACGATCTGGAAGAACCTCTCCTACGGCCGCCCGCAGGCCACCGTGGAGCAGGGCCTCGATGCCGCCAAGGCGGCGGGCGCACACGATTTCCTCTGCCGCCAGCCCCTGGCCTACGAGACCCTGCTGGGCGAGCACGGCGCCGGCCTGTCGGGCGGCGAGAAGCAGCGGCTCTCGATCGCGCGAACGCTGCTGTACGATCCGCGGATCCTCGTGCTCGACGAGGCGACGAGCAACATCGACGCGGAAGCGGAGAAGAGCATCCAGGAGGCGCTCTCCGTGCTCGTCAAGGGACGGACCACGATCGCGATCGCCCACCGGCTCTCGACGCTGCGGAACGCCGACCGCATCCTCGCCTTCGACCGCGGCCGGCTGGTCGAGCAGGGGACGCACGCCGAACTGCTCGCCGCCGACGGCATCTACGCCCGGCTGGTCCGCATCCAGACGCAGGTGACGAAGCAGCAGACGGTCGACGGGCTGCTCGTGGCGGAACAGCCACGGCCAGAACCGCCGCGGCCAGAGACGCCGACGACGGCGCCGCAGGCCGAGCAGCCGCCCCAGACGGCGCCCGGCATCCACTGGCTCGCGCCCGGGGCCCATCGCTTCGTGATCGGCACGCACGGCCGGATCGAGCTGTGGCAGGGCGACGACCGTCTCGCCGCGGGGCTCTTCGTCGTCCACGCCTTCCCGGCGACGCATCCCGAGGACTACCTCTCGGTGCGAGGCTGGAACGACGCGGGCGAGGAGGTCGAGCTGGGCATGATCCGTGCGCTCGCCGAGTGGCCCGCGGGCGACCGGGAGATCGTGCGGACCGCCGCGGCCCGCCGGGCGCTCGTCCGCCGCATCCACCGCGTGCACGACGTGCGGCTGGCGCACGGCTACCTCGACCTCGACGTGGACACCGACGTCGGCCGCGGCTCCTTCACGATGCGCTGGACGCAGAGCCAGGCGATCGATTTCGGCACCGACGGCAAGATGCTGATCGACACCGAGGAGAACCGCTGGCTGGTGCCGCGGGTCTCCGACCTGCCGCGTCCCGACGAGGAGCGGTTCCTGCAGTACGTCTACTGGTGACGTGCGGCCCGCCGCCGCCCCTGGCCAGGCCGCCGCGCACGGCGACGAAAAAACCCGCCCGGGTCGGATTGGCCGACCCGGGCGGGCGTTGTTTCCGTCAGTCCGAACCGCGAGGCCTTACAGGCCGAGCTTCGAGATCGTCTCGACCATCGGCACGACGACCGGGCCGAGCAGTTCCTTGACGCCCGGGATCGCCATCACGGTGTCGATCACCTTCTGCAGGCCGCCCAGGTTGTCGGCGACCAGCTTGGCGATCGACGAGCGGCCCTCGGCCGGCAGCGCGCCGGTCGACTTCTGGAGCGACTCCAGGATCGGGGCAAACTCGTTGAGCTGCGGGATGGCCGCCTTGGCGGTATCCTCGTCCTTCACGCCGCCAAGCACCTTGGTGAGGTTGCCGAACAGGCCGGTGAGGCCCTCGCCAACCTTGACCGCCTCGGCGACGCCGGGGGCGAGTTCGATCGTCTCCCTGACGACGCCCTCGACCTTCTGGCCCTCCCGCTCGATGACGGCGGTGCGGTCGACGACGACCGGGCCCTCACGGCGAACGCTCTCCGCGACGACGACCTCCTTCTGCTGCGGCTTCGGCCACAGCATGTAGCCGACGAGGCCCAGCAGCGGCAGGAGCAGGAGCGGCAGCCACGCCGGGAAGCCGCCGGCAGCGGGCTCCTCGTGGCGGTGCACGCCGCGGGCCGGAGTCGTCTCGCCGCCACGGCCGGCGGTCGACACGTCGAAGTCGGCCAGCGACAGACCGCGCGGTAGGGCCGCCTTGATGTTGTCCTGCTGATCGGCGAAGAGCCGCTGCAGACCGCTCACGTCGGCCTTCGCGCCCTTGAACTGGTTCGCGATCGTGCCGAGCACGACCGGGGCCAGGTAGGTCAGGAGTGTCTTGGCGATGCCCGGCTGCATGCCGAGGAACGATGCCAGCACGTTGACCAGGCCGCCGAGGTTGTTGCCCATCAGCGACGACAGCAGGTTGCCGCCGATGCCGCCGAGGCTGGAGGCCTGGCCGCCACCGAGCAGGCCGGCGAGGTTGCCGAGCGTCTTGAGATCGAGGCCGCCCATCGCGTTGGCCAGCTGGCCGGCGCCGCTGTTGGTGGAGGCCAGCTTGGAGAAGGCCGACAGCAGCGCGGGAACCGCGGCGGTCGTGGCGGCACGGGTCTGCGTCTCATTCGTGCCCACCAGCCCGCCAAGCTTGCCCAGCACGTCGCCGGTCAGTTGGCTCGTCACAAGATCGACAAGATTCATGATCAATCGTCTCCAGAAGAAAAAAGGAAGTCGGACAGTCCGGCAGGATGTCTCGAAGCCGTCGGTGGTCTTCCTGCCGAGCCGTCGAGTCGCGCGGTCACCGACGATCGGGGACCCACGGCCGCCAGCTTCGAAACGGTCTGTCTTACGGCCTGGAAAGGGTGGATGCAAGCAGCCGGAAAAGTCCGCCCGACTGGTTCAGGCCCGACGCCAACCGCCGCCTGAAAACCGCGAATTGTGTCGGGAAGTGCGCCGACTTTTGGCCCGCCGGTCCCTTCCTTCCCCGGCTGCGGCTGCCTTCGCACTCCGGGGCGATCGTGGACGTCGTGGTCTGTTCCGGTCATCGTCCGCTGCGGATTGAACCCTGCTGCGTTCAGCCCTGCGGATGGCTCACAGGATCGCCAGCGGGTCGCGCCGCTCCTCGAGCGTGCCGCGGGTCACGCCCACGCGATTGGACGCCCTGAGCCTGCTCCACACCTCCCTGCCGGTCGTTCTGCCGGCCAGCAGGTCGCGATAGCCCCGGACGACGTCGCGGATCGCGTCCCCCTCCTCATCGAGCAGCTCCACGCGATAGTGGCCGACGCCCCGCGCCACCAGCTGCGGCACCGCCTCGGCGGCGCTCTGCGGCACGGCGTTGTAGAGCGTGTTGCGACAGCCGACGTCGGCGGTGAGCAGGTGCTCCACGCCGATCCGATCGCGCAGCTTTACGACGTGGTCGTCGCACGGCCTGCCGCAGTTGGTCTTGTTCGTGCCCGGCGAAAGCACGGCACAGAAGACGCAGTGCTCCATGTGAAACATCGGCATGTGCTGATGGATGACCACCTCGAGCCATTCCGACGGCGTCGCGGCCACCAGCGCGAGGAGCTGGTCGCGGTTGAGGTCGTACGAGGCCGTCACGCGTTCCAGCCCCTCCTCCATCAGGAACCCGGCAGTCCGCTCGTTGGCGACGTTGAGCGAGAAGTCGCCGACCACCGGCACGCCCTGGTCGCGAAAGAAGCGCAGTCCCGAGAACGTCCTCACCAGGATTCCATCGGGCTGCGGTTTGGCGAGCACGCGAAAGATGCCCATCTCGTCCGGCTTCTGGATCCGCGGCGTGGCGAGGTGGATCGTGGCCGACGCGGCCCGGCAGGCGGCCACGGCGTCGCCGTAGCGGCGGATGTCGGCGAAGTCGGCGTAGACCCGTCGCTCGCCGACTTCGAGCACGGCCCGGAGCTGATCGAGCGAACGCACGAGGACGTGCAGCTCCGGGGGCCGGGAGCCCCGGATCGCGGCGGCAGAGCTCGCGTCACCGTGCGGGCCGGGCGCTGGCCGGCCACCGCCCGTCGGACGTATCCGCCGTGGCACCGGTGCGGTGGCTGCGGCCTCGAGCGCCACCACGATGTCGTGGCGGAGCCTCCCGAGCACGCTGAAGGGCACCATCGGCCGGCCGGCGATGACCGCGGTCAGCTTGCCGAGTTCGTACGGCGTGCCCCCGAGCCGGCCGAGCTGGTCGCGGAGCACCTGCTCGTCGATCGCGTGCCGCACCGCCTCCTGGGCCGGGTCGGCCGTGGCCACCTCGCAGCGGATGGAGCCGTCGGGAGTGCTCGCGATGACGCGGACGGGCTCACCGACGGTGACCGTCACGTGCATGTCCACCGCGCGCCGCCGCTGCGGATCGGCCGCCGCGAACGTCCGTCGCAGCCGCGCCGTCAGCTGTGGATCGTCCGTCTTCCACACCGCCTGCCCCGGCCGCAGGACCGCCAGATCGACCACCCCTCTGCCGAAGGTCAGGTCGACCGGACCGGACTCGACCTCCTCCGTCAGGGAACGGCCCCGTTGGAACACCTCGTAGACGCGGCCGCCCCGCTGGCCGCCGCCGTCGGCCGTCGCCACACCGCACTCGAACGCCACGCCGTCGCCCCGCTTGATGCCGGTGACGAGGTCGACGGTCACCCGCTCGCCGCGGACGGCCACGACGGTTCCGAGCCGCACGCCCCGCTTCGCGCTGCTCGTGGCCGGCACGAGCATCTTGTGGTCGCAGCCCCCGAGCCAGCCGGGCGAGAATCCGCGCGAGAAGGAGAGCTCCATCTCCTCGACGTCGCGGCGTGTGAACTCCACGGGCCGTGCCGCGATCGCCGCATCGATCGCAGTCCGATAGTGCCGCGTGATCGTGGCGACGTATTCCGGCGCCTTGAGCCGGCCCTCGATCTTGAACGATGCCACGCCGGCCGCGATCAGCTCCGGCACGAGGGCGTAGGCCGCCAGGTCCTGGGGCGAGAGCAGGTACCTGCGGTCGCCAAGGTCGACGTCCTTCCCGTCGCAGATGAGGTCGTACGGCAGCCGGCAGGCCTGAGCGCACTGGCCGCGGTTGGCGCTGCGGCCCCCCAGCGACTCGCTCGTGAGGCACTGGCCGGAATACGCGACGCAGAGCGCCCCGTGCACGAACACTTCCAGCGGCATCGACGTCTTCCGGCGGATCTCGCGGATCTCGTCGATGGACAGCTCCCGGGCGGCCACCACGCGGCACATGCCGAGCGTCTCGGCGACGGCGATGCACTCGGCGCTGGTGAGCGTCATCTGCGTCGAGGCGTGCATCGGCAGGTCGGGACAGATCTCACGGACCAGGAGCGCGGCGCCGACGTCCTGGAGGAGCACCGCGTCGACACCCGCCTCGGCGACGGCCACGACCACCCGCTCGAACTCCGCTAGCTCGTCGCTGAACACCAGCGTGTTGAGGGTCGCATACCCCTTCACGCCACGGCGATGGAGCGTGTGCATGAGCCGCGGCAGGTCGGCCAGCGGGAAGTTCGCGGCACGGGCCCGCGCGTTGAATCCCGCGTCGAGGCCGAAGTAGACGGCGTCGGCCCCGTTCTCGATGGCGGCGGCCACGCACTCCCAGTCACCGGCGGGCGCGAGCAGCTCGGGGGCGAACCGCCCGCCTATCGGTACCGGGGGCGGCACTGCGACGGTCGTCGTGGTCGGTGGTGGCGTGCCGGTGTTCATCCCGTCGAGTATAGGACGGGCTCAGCCGGCTATCCCCTGCGCCGCGTCGAGCCGACGGCCGACCGCGTCGAGCTCCTGCTGCCGCTGGGCCACGACCGCCCGCTTCTCCTCGACCACCTTCGCCGCCGCCGCAACGGCCTGGGTCGCCGCCTCGATCGGCTTGGCGGCTTCCTGCATGGCGGTGGTCGCAGCGGCGATCCCCATCGTGTGCGTCTCCACGGCGGCACGCCGGGCCGCAACACCCTGCTCCCAGCCTGCCTTCTCGGCGGTCATCGCCGCCAGCATCTCCTGCTTCTGCTTGATCTGCCCCTGCTTGGCCTGCACGGCCGCGACCAGGGCAGCCTGGGCGGCCTTCAATTCGGCGTCGGCGGGCTGTGCCGCCAGCCCCTCCTGCAGGCTCTTGCCGGAGGCCTCCAGCGCCCCCACCGCCTGCTGCGCCTGCCCGATCGCGGCCTGCGCGGCCGCCAGTTCACCGCCGCGCTTTCCGATCTGGGCGGTGAGATCCTGCGACTCCTTGTCGGCGGTGGCGATCATGGCGTTCAGGGATTCGATCTGCTTCTGAAAACCGTCCCGCGTGGCGACGTGCGCCAGCCGCACCTGCTCCTCCGCCTGCCGCTTGGCATCCGCGGCAGCCACGTCCGCCTCCGCCTGTTCCACCCCCTGCTCCCACTCTCGCAGTTCGGCGAAGACCTTGTCGTAGCCCGCCTGGAATTCGAGTTCCGCCTTCCAGCGTGCCTGTTCGGCCGTCGCGGCGGCGACGCGGTTTTTGAGATCGGTGAGCTTGGCCTCCAGCTGTGCCTGCTGCTGCTTGGCGGCCGCGATTGCCGCGTCAGCCTGCTCGAGCTTCTTCTTGGCGGCGTCCACCACCGCCTTCGCCTGGTCGCGCGGGGGCAGGGCTGCGTTGGCCGCCTGAGTGGCGGCGGCCGCCGCCTCTGCGAGCTTCCCGACCATTGCGTTGTGTCCGTCGAGCTTGCCCTGGGCCTCGGCCTGCTTCGCCTGCGCGGCGACGACCGCCTGCTGGGCCGCCTCCTTCTTGACGGCATCCTCACCGGCCTGAGCGACCGCCTCGCCGGCCTTCGTCGCATCCGCGACGGCGGCCTGCACCTGCTGCTCCAGCGCGGGCACGGCGGCAGCGGCCTCGGCCTGTGACTTCTGCGCGGCCGCGGCGACGGCGGCCGCCGCGTCGGCCTGCTTCTGGGCCTCAGCGAGCTTGGACTCCGCCATGGCGGCCTCGCCGACCACGGCCTCCCGCTGCGTGCCCGCCGCCGCTCCCTGGGCCACGGCCTGGGCCAGGGCGGGAGTGATCTGCTTCTCTTCGCCGGCCAGTTCCGCGGAGCGTGCCTGCACGGCCTGCTCCGCACCTGCCAGCCGTTCGGCCAGCTGCGGCGGATTGGCATCGAGGCTGCCGACGCGGGCACCATCGGCTGCATTCCAGACGCGGATTTCGCCAGTCCAATCGCCCACCACGAGCCGGTTGGTCTCGTCGCAGATCGCCGCGGCCAGTCCGATGTCGGCGCACGGCTCGAACGCCCGCTCCTGCGTTCCATCCGACTTCCAGAGCTTCGGCACCTTGTCGCGTCCCACCGACACGATCCGTCCGTCGCGGGTGAATCCGATGGAGGCGACGCCGCCGGGGTGCGCCGCCCAGGCCTTCACCTGGCCGCCGTTGGCCGGCTCCCAGAGGCGGATCTGGCCGTCCTCGCAGGCGGTGGCGATGAGGTTCGAGTCTCCGCGCCAGGCGATGCTCGTCACGCTGGCGGGATGAGCCTGCAGCGCGAGGTAGTCCCGTCCGCTCACGGCCTCCCAGACGTGCACGCCGCCGCTGCGGTCGGCCGTCGCCACCAGGACGCCGTCGGGGCTGAACGCCACGGACTGCACCCAGTCGGTGTGCTTCACCAGGTCGTGCAGCTTGCCGCCGGTCTCGAGCGAGAAGATGCGGACCACTCGCTGCGGGCCGCCCAGGGCGACGAGCCGCTGGTCGGGGCTGATGTCGGCCGCCAGCACGGCGTCGGCCTCGTCGCCGACGGCCCGCACGCGCCGCCCGTTCTTCACGTTCCAAACGACGACGCGGCCGCTGGCCGCCCCCACGCCGCCGCCCGCCAGCACCAGCCCGCCGCCCCTGCTGAACCGCACCACGTGGGGCCGGCCCTCGGGAAAGGCGAGGACGCCCGCCGGCTGCAGCGAGTCGGTGCGGTAGAGCAGCACCTGCTTCTGGCCGCAGACGGCGGCGAGCGGTGCCCAGGGGCTGATCGCGATGGAACTGCAGGCGTCGACCGCCGCGGTCCGCGCGGCCGGCTCGAGCGGCAGGTGCGCGGGCAGTGGCGGCACGGCAGGCCGCTCGCCCGCCGGAGTGGCCATGGCCACGTCGACCTTCTTCGGCGGCGCAACCGCCACGCTCCCCTTGTTCTCCAGCAGCCCGCCGTCGATCCACGACCGCAGCACCTTCCGCTCGGCTTCGGGAATCGGCGGTGCGTCGGGCGGCATCGTGGGCTCGTCGTCGTGGTTGACCACGCGGAAGAGATAGCTCTTCGCGGCGTCACCCGACACCAGCACGTCGCCCGACCCGCCTCCCTGCATGATCGCGCTGAAGCTCGTCACATCGAGCCCGCCGGTCTTCTTGTCGGCGTTATGACAGCTCCCGCACCGCTGCCGCAGGACCGGCAGCGCGTGATCCTGGTAGGTCACCTTCTCCTCGGCCTGCCCCACGGCGCCGGCAGCGACGGCGCACAGGCATGCCGCCGCGAGGAGACGGAACGATCGCCTGGTGTTCATGGCTGGAGGGCGGCCGTCGTCGGCGACGCTGCGGCCGGCAGGAGGGTCGGAAACCGGTCGGTCAGTGGTTGAAGACGAATTCCCGCGAGTTGAGGATCGCCCAGAAGGCATCCTCGAGCGCTGCCTGCGGATCGGGCTCGTCCTTGAGGATGGCCAGCAGTCCCTGCCGTTCCTTGTCGGTGGGGGGCCGGGTCAGCGTCCTCAGGTAGAGGTCCTCGACGATCTTCTCCGGCGGCACCTTCGCGTCGAGCATCTTCTTGATCACGCCGCCCGACCTGATCTTCTCGGCGAGCGTGTCGCCGTTGAGCAGGTGGAGCGCCTGCGAGAGGTTGGGCTCCATCTTCACCTCACAGGAGCAGGCCGTCGCCCGCGTCGCCCGACCAAACGTCGTGAGGAAGTAGGTGCTCGTGTTGCCGTCGGCGATCTGCACCGCACGGGCGCCCAGCGGCAGCCCGGCGAACTTGTTCTTGGTGTCGGTCACCGCCGTCACCATGTCGAGCAGCACCTCGGCCCGCACCCGCCTCAGCTGGGCTTTGGAGAAGTTGCGGGTGTCGTCCGCGTTGGTCTCGTTGGCATGGGTCGAACGCTGGTACGTCTGCGACGTGCAGATGTCACGGATCAGCTTCTTGAAGTCATACTTCGACTCCACGAACCGCGTCGCCAGCGTGTCGAGCAGTTCCTCGTTGACCGGCGGATTGCTGACGCGGACGTCGTCCACGTCGTCGACGATGCCGGCGCCGAAGAAGTGGGCCCAGACGATGTTGGCGAGGTTCCGGCCGAAGTGCGGGTTGTCGGGCGACGCCAGCCAGGCGGCCAGCGTCTCGCGGCGGTCCTTGCCCTTCGTGTCGGGCGACGCGCCCCCGAGGAACTTCGGCGGAACGACCCGGCCGCCGACGGGGTGCTTCACGTCGCCACCTCCGGAATTGAAGATGATCGTCTCCCGCGGGTCCTCCCCCTGCTTGCGGCCGATCTGGGCGAAGAAGTTGGCGAAGCCGTAGTAGTCATCCATCGTCCAGCGGTCGAACGGATGGTTGTGGCACTGGGCGCACTGGATCCGCATCCCCATGAAGACCTGGGCGACGTTCTCGGCCGTCTTGAGCGTGTCGCGCTCGTGCTGGAAGTAGTTCGTGGCCGGGCTCGAGAACGTGCCGCCCTTGGCCCCCAGCAGCTCCTGCACGAGCTGGTCGATCGGCGTGTTCGCCTCGATCCGGTCCTGCAGCCAGCTGTAGTAAAGCAGCATGGCCTTGTAGCTGACCTGGTTCTGGACCGTGCGGATCATCATCAGCTCGGCCCACTTCATCACCCACAGGTCGACGAATTCCTTGCGGGTGAGGAGCTGGTCGACGAGGTGCGCCCGCTTCTCCGGGTCGGTGCTGGCCGTGAAGGACCGGTACTCGTCCGACGTCGGCAGCACGCCGCAGATGTCGATGCTGGCCCGCCGGAGAAATTCGGCGTCGCTGCAGACCGCCGACGGGTTGATCCGCAGCTTGTGCAGCTTCTCGTTCACGAGTTCGTCGACGACGTTCGGGGCGGGAGGGTTCGCCCACTGGAACGCCAGGCCGGCGGGCAGCGTGATGAACGGCACGCCGACGGTGTGGGTCTCGAATCGCGCCATGACGAAGGCCTCGCCCCGCTGCCCGGCCGTCACCAGGCCGTCGGAGCCGACCCTCGCCGAGTTGTCGTTGTTGCTGAGGAAGACCGCCAATGACGTCACGTCGCGGTCGGTGCCATCGGCGTACTTCGCCCGCACGGTGAGCTGCTGCGTGGCGCCGACGCCGTCGAGCACGGCCTCCGGCGGGAAGACCTCCACCGCCACCACGGCGGGGACCTCGCCGGGGTCGTTCTTCGCCCCGGCCTCGAGCCACCGCTTCAGGGTCGCGTGGTATTCGTCGTCCTTCTTGATCTTCGCGCCGCCGCCGTGTGGCACCACGTTCGTGGCCTTCGTGAGGAGCAGGCTCTCCTCCGGGAGGGCGCGGTTGATCCGGCGGCCGCTGATCTCCCGCGTGAGGCGGTGGTAGTCGGCCTGCGGGTCGAATCCGAAGAGCGAGAGACGGAAACCGTCCTTGCCGCGGGCGGCGCCGTGGCAACTGCCGGCGTTGCATCCGTTCCGCATCAGCACGGGCATCACGTCGAGCCGGAAGCTGACGTCGGGGGTGGTCGTGGCGTGGTCGACGTGCACCGGCACCTGCACGGTGCGGCCGGCGACGGTGACATTCAACTGCGTGTCGCCATCGGCCAAAGGCAGAAGCGTGCGGCCGTCGAGCCTGGCCTTTTCTGCGTGCTCGACGGCGAACGTCGCCTGGCCGGTCACGTCGCGGGTCACCCCCGAGGCGTCGACCGACTGGACGACCAGCGATTGCCGGTCGCGGGCCGTCGACAGGTGCACCGCGGGAGGATAGACCCGCACGTCGACGACAGCCGGAGCGGCCGGTGCCGGCGGCGTGGCCGGCGCGGCGGCCAACGCGGCGGCAGGGGCCGGCGCGGGCGTTGCCGACGCGGCCGCGGTTGGCGGCTGCGGCGCTGGAGCCGGCGCCGCGGCCGGAGCGGGCTGCGGTGCCGCTGGTGCCGCTGGTGCCGCTGGTGTGTTGGCTGCAGCGGCTGGCGCGGCGGCGGCTGCCGGCGGCGGTGCCGCTGCGGCCTCCTCCGCCTGCAGTGCTGCGACGCGGAGCGGGCAGGCCGCCAGCGCGGCGAGCAGCAGAATCCGGCGAAGTGAAGCGGTCGTCGTCATGGGTGCGGGCATCACGGGGGTGGAGGCCGGGCTACTTCGTGGCAGACTGCGCCTGCTGCCTGAGTTTCTCGAGCCGCGACAGAGGCTTCTCCGCGGCCGGCTGGGGAGCGGCGGCGGCGGCGGCCGCTGGAGGCGGAGGAGCCGCCGCCGCCGCCGGCGCGGGCGCGGGCGCGGCGATCTGCAGTTCGGTGCCTCCCCCGGACATCCGCACCATCTCGCCGCCCACGGGCGTCGCGATCTCCACGAACAGCGACTTGTGGTTGCCGACCGGGCTCTGCGCGGAGGTCGCCACGTCGAACACGAGATCCTTCGTGTCCTTGGTGAACTTGAGTTCCGCGGCGGTCGTGTGCGGCGGCAGGCCGAGCAGCCGCGCCACCCCCTCGCCCTCGAACGGCCGCGCCTGCGCGAACGTGCAGACCACCTGGGCGGGCCTCCCCTGCTCGCAGGCGCTTCGCGCCAGTGTCGCGGTCGCAAACGGCTCGACCACCTCGATCGACGCCATCTGCGACGCCACCCAGGCGGCACCCCCGGCGTCGGCCTGGGCGAGCACGTAGACGGGCCAGGTGCCCGTGGCCGCCTTGCCGCCGGCGTTGAGCTGGTAGATCCCCTCGGTGGCATCGGCCTCGATCTTGATCGAGGGCTTTGCGCCGATGCCGGGCGAACGGAACGGGAATTCAACCGTCACCGGCTGCTTGAAGCCCTCGTCACGCGTGACGACCACCTTCAGCTCCAGCACGCCGTTGCGCACCAGCGGAGCCTTCGGCTGGACGATGTCGACGCGGAAGGGCACGGGATCGATCACCGCGGCAGCGAGCTTGCGCACGCGTCCGCTGTAGTGGACGGCCTGGTTCGGGTCCCCGAGCACGAAGTCGGCGGCGTTCTCGAACTGGCCGCGCACCCCGTTTTTGCCCTCCGGATCCTGCTCGCTGACCTGCCGCGCCTCAAACGCGATGAGCTTGCCCGAGAGCGGTGCGTCGGCGGCGGCCTCGAAGACGACCGGCACCTGGCCGCGGCCCGCCTTCATCGGCGGCGCCGTCATCGTGATGCCGGCCGGCAACTGGCTGCCGTCGAGCACGAGGTCGCCGTCGAAGTTCTTCCGGGTGGCGTTGATGAGCACGGCGTAGCGGTTGCCCCGCGGCACGAAGACGGTCTGCCGAGTCTGCGAGTAGCGGTCGATCCGCGGGATCGACAGCGACAGCTCGCCCTTCGGCGGCAGGATCTCCACTCGGTAGATGAAGTCGGGCTGCCCGCGGCCGAGATGATCCTTCACGGTGAGGATGTACTCGCCGTCCTCGGGCGGATTGAACGCGAACGCCGAGTCGAGCCCCTTGGCGTCGTCGTTCGCGGCGACGCCCTTGCCGTCGGGCCGCGTGATGCTCACCACGGGATCGAGCCCCGACCGGAGCTGCCGGGCGAGGCACTCGACCATCAGCGACTGTCCCTTCTTGGCGCCGAAGCGGAAGCAATCGACGTCGCCGGGCTGCTGGATCACGCCGTTGAACGAGAGCCCGAGGTCGCCCGTCGTGGCGGTGGCGGCGTCGTTGTTCGGCTCCTGCTCCAGCGCGTTGCCGACCTGCGAAACGCGAAACGGCAGCGGCGACGGGCAGATGCCGCCGGGCCCGTCGCCGTCGGTCGCGAAGAGCTTCATCGTGTCGCCCGTGGCGGCCACGTCGATCTCGCGCTCGATCGGCCCGGCGGCGTCGCCGAGGAAGGCCACCTTCACCTTCTCCCCCGCCCTGCCCCCGGCCGGATAGACGGCCGACGGCCGCGGAAACGTGCCGATGTGCAGCCGATACCGTGAATTGGCGTCGCCGGCATACGACGACTCGCGGATCTGGACGTAGTAGCGGCCCGCCTCGGGCGCCGCGACGCTCAGGATGCCGTCCTGCAGCGCGGCCGGCGAGTCGTCCACCGCCGCCACCTGGAACCGCTTGGCGTCGAGGATGGAGATGTGCGGATCGAACCGGTGGCTGCCGAGCCGCAGCCCCTCGACCTCGACGCTGATCCGCTGCCCCTTCGTGAGGTCGACGGCGAACAGGTCCACGTCCTCGCTCTGCACCACGCCGTGCACCGTCGTGTTGAGCGGCACGGCCTGCGCCTGCTCCACGAGCCCGTTGGGCTCCACCTCGTCGACGACCGGCAGCGCGCCGACCCAGAACGACCGATACTCGCTGACGCCCGACTTCGCCCGCACCTGCACGATGTGCTCGCCGAGCGTGCAGTTCTCGGGGACGTGGACCACCGCCTTGAACGACTTTGCGTCGACCGGCTGGAGCGACCTGACGACGAACCCGTCGTCGCTGTGGAACAGGATCTCCTCGGCGTCGCCGAGGCGGACACCCGTGAACGTCAGCTCGCGATCGCCGCCGCGCTGCACGCCACGCGGGAGGATGACCGTCAACTGCGGCGACGACGCGGTCGCCACGACGGGCGGCACGACCAGAGCCACGAGCAGCGCCACGATCACGGCGACGCGGCGGAGGAGCCGCCCCGCCGACGGAAAGGATCGCTCGGTCGCCGCGGGGCGTGTCGCCTGCATCGCATTCTCCAGCACTGGGACTCCCTCACGGGCCGCGGGAGGGCCGCGGTCACACGATCAGCTGCTTGCGGACCTTGCCGCCGTCGACGATCTCGATCGGCCGGGCGCCGGGCGCCATGAGCTCCTTCTCGGCCCTGATGCCGAGACGGTCGTAGATGGTCGTGGCCCAATCTTCGACGGTGAGCGGGTCGTCCTCGGGCTCGCTGGCAGTGGCGTTGCTCGAGCCATGCACGATGCCGCCCTTGATGCCGCCGCCGGCCATCACGATGCTGAACACCTTCGGCCAGTGGTCGCGGCCCGCGGTGGGGTTGATCTTCGCCGTGCGGCCGAACTCCGTGCCCACGCAGACGAGCGTCGAGGCGAGCAGGCCGCGGCGGTCGAGGTCGCGGATCAGCGTGGCGAAGCCCTGGTCGAAGGACGGGGCGTTTCGCCGCATCTGGGCCTCGATGTTGTCGTGATGGTCCCAGCTGCCGTAGGTCAGCGTGACGAACCGCACGCCCGACTCGACGAGCCGACGGGCCAGCAGCATCCGCATGCCCGCCTGATTGCGGCCGTATTCGTCCTTGATGGCGTCGGGCTCCTTGGCCAGGTCGAACGCCTCCTGCGCCTTCTCGGAGCTGATCAGGCTGTAGGCCCGCTGGTAGAAGGTGTCGAGCGCGTCGAGCGAATCGCTCTTCTCCTGCTCGCGGAAGTGCTCGTTGACGACGTCGAGCATCCGCCGCCGCTTCTCGAACCGCGAGGCGTCGATGCCGGTGGGGAGCGAGAGATCGCGGACTTTGAACTTCGGATCCGCCGGATCCGAGCCGAGGCTGAAGCCCGAATACGCCGAGCTGAGGTAGCCCGAGCCGGCAAACTCGTTGGGCTGCGACGGAATGCAGATGTAGGGGGGCAGGTTCTGCCGCGGCCCGAACTCGTGCGACACGACCGACCCCATGCTCGGGTACTGCAGCGCCGGGCTCGGCCGGTAGCCGGTGAACATGTTGTGCGTGCCGCGCTCGTGGGCCGCCTCGCCGTGTGTCATCGAACGGCAGACGGCGATCTTGTCGGCGATCTTCGCGGTGTGCGGGAGGAGCTCGCCGAAACGCACGCCCGGCACGACCGTTTCGATGCTGCCGAGCGGCCCGCGGTACTCGACCGGCGCGAACGGCTTGGGGTCGAACGTCTCCTGGTGGGCGTAGCCACCCGGGAGGTAGATGTAGATGATCGACTTGGCGACGCCTTCCTTCGGCGCCGCTTCTGCGCCGCGCGCCGCCTGCATCCGGAAGAACTCGCCAAGCGAGAGTCCCAGGCCCCCGATCGTGCCGACGGTGAGAAAACCGCGGCGGTCCAAACCATGGCCAAGCGATCTCATGGAGACGATTCCTTGAGGGGGTTCCCTTGAACTCAGGGGATCCACATGCCAGCGGAGGGGATGCCGGGCTCGCTCGTCGGGGCCGGCAGCCGACCGCCTCTACAAGTCTCTTAATATAACGCTCATCGGCCCCTACCGCGTTCGTTCAGCAGTCCGGCCGACCAAAAAGTCGCCCCATCCCCCGCAACCCGTTCAACGGCAATCATTTGCGGACGGAAACGCCGCCATCCCGGTCCGGCCGCGGCTGGCGCGATCCTGCCGGTTTTCCGCATGATACCGGGCCGTTTCCGCCGGGCCGCCGGTGGCTACTCGTCGTTGCCGCGGAGCTTGGCCAGCACCGTGTAGTCCTCGAGCGTCGTCGTGTCGCCGACGGTCTCCTTCCCCGCGGCGATGTCGCGGAGCAGCCGCCGCATGATCTTGCCGCTGCGGGTCTTCGGCAGCGTCGCCGAGAAGTGGATGTCGTCCGGCGCGGCGAGCGCCCCGATCTGCTGCCGCACGTGCTTGCGGAGCGCGTCCTTGAGCGCCGCCGGGTCGGCGGGCTCGCCCCCCTTGAGCGTCACGAACACCGCCACCGCCTCCCCCTTCACCTCGTGCGGCCGACCGACGGCCGCGGCCTCGGCGACCTGCGGGTGGCTCACGAGCGCGCTTTCGATCTCGATCGTGGAGAGCCGGTGCCCGGCGACGTTGAGCACGTCGTCGATCCGCCCCATGATCCAGTAGTAGCCGTCCTCGTCCTGGCGGGCGTTGTCACCGGCGAGGTACTTGCCCGGCACACGCGACCAGTAGGTCTCGCGGAACCGCTCGTCGTCGCCCCAGATGCCGCGGAGCATCCCCGGCCAGGGCTTCGTCATCACGAGCCAGCCGCCCTCGCCGCGATCCACCGGGTCGCCGGCGGCGTCGACGATCTCGGGGCAGACGCCCGGCAGCGGCAGCGTGCAACTGCCCGGCTTGGTCGGCGTGCAGCCGGGCAGCGGGCTCATCATGATCCCGCCCGTCTCGGTCTGCCACCAGGTGTCGACGATCGGGCACCGCTTCCCGCCGATCACCTCGTGGTACCAGATCCAGGCCTCGGGATTGATTCCCTCGCCCACGGTGCCCAGCAGCCGGAGGCTGGAGAGATCCCGCCCCTCGATGTGCTGCATGCCCCACTTCATGAACGAGCGGATCGCGGTGGGCGCGGTGTAGAAGATCGTCGGCTTCTCCTGCTCGATGATCTCCCAGAAGCGGCCCTCGTGCGGCGCGTTCGGCGCGCCCTCGTAGACGAGGATGCTCGCGCCGGCGGCCAGCGGCCCGTAGGTGACGTAGCTGTGGCCGGTGATCCAGCCGCAGTCGGCGGTGCACCAAAAGAGGTCGTCGTCGCGCAGGTCGAAGACCCACTCGGCCGTCGTCTTCGCCCAGAGCAGGTAGCCGGCCGTGGTGTGCTTGATCCCCTTCGGCTTCCCGGTGGAGCCGCTCGTGTAGAGGATGAACAGCGGCGCCTCGGAATCCATGGCCACCGGGGGCGTGTCGGTCGGCTTCCCGGCGACGAGGTCGTGCCACCAGACGTCGCGGCCCGGGGTCATGTCCACGGCCTGCCCCGTCCGCTTGAGCACGATCACGTGCTTCACGCTGGGCGACTTCTTCAGCGCCTCGTCGACGTTCTTCTTCAGCGGCAACTGCGTGCCCCGCCGCCAGCCACCGTCGGCCGTGACCACCGCTACCGCCTTCGCGTCTTCATTGCGGTCGGCGATCGCCTCGCTGGAAAACCCGCCGAAGATCACGGAGTGCACCGCGCCGATCCGTGCGCAGGCGAGCATCGCGATCACCAGCTCCGGCGTCATCGGCATATAGATCGACACGACGTCGCCCGCCTTCACACCCAGCGACTGCAGGCCGGCGGCGAACCGGCAGACCTCGGCGAGCAGCTCGCGGTAGGTGAACGTGCGACGCTCACCGGTGGGCTCGCCCACCCACACCATCGCGATCTTCTCCCCTCTGCCGGCCGCGACGTGCTGGTCGAGGCAGGCGGCCGAGGCGTTGGTACGGCCGTCGACGAACCATTTCGCCGTGGGCGGATGCCAGTCGAGCACCCGCGTGTACGGCTTCATCCAGGGGAGTGCGTCGGCGCGGGCCCGCCAGAAGCCCTCGGGATCGCGGGCGGCCTCGTCGTAGATCCGCCGGTAGTCGTCGAGCGAGCCGATCCGGGCCCGGCGCGAGAATTCCGTCGGCGGCGGAAAGACGCGGCTCTCCTGCATGACACTGGCAACCCGGCCCGCCGCCTTCTGTGGCTCGCTCACAAGTGATCTCCCGATGTGGTCCGGTCGACGCCGACTGTCCGGCCGCCCCAGCCGGTCGGCATTATCGAACGGCGGAGACGGCGTGCAAGGCGACACCCTCACGACCGATCCGCGGCTGCTTCGCGGCCGTCGCGCCGCGGGGAGGCCGCTGCAATCATGCGCTCGGCGCTCCCCCGGAGGAACAGTGCGGCCCGAACGGACTCGCCTGATCGGGGGCGTCGCCGAACCCGATGCCCAGCGCGCGGGCGGCCTGCACGGCGGAACCGCGCGGATCGACCCGGGACAGCTCGCGGATGGCCGCCGCGATCGGCACGCTCGTGATGTCGGGCGGCCGGTAGCAGACCATCTCGCCGAACCGCCCCTCGTGCACGAGCCGAACGGCATGGGCGCCGAACTCGGTGGCGAGCATGCGATCGAACGGCGTCGGCGGCCCGCCCCGCTGCAGGTGCCCGAGGACGACGGTCCGCGCCTCCCGGCGCAGCCGCCGTGACACCTCCGCAGCCACCAGCTCGCCGATGCCGCCGAGCCGCACCTGCTGCCGGTCGGTCGCGGCTGCGGCGTGGACGAGCCCGCCGTCGGGCATCCTCGCCCCCTCGGCGACGACGATCAGCGTGAACCGCTTCCCCTCGGCCTCGCGCTGGACGACCGTGCGACAGACGTTGTCGAATGTCCAGTCGATCTCCGGCAGCAGGATCACGTCGCCGCCGCCGGCGATGCCGGCGTGCAGTGCGATCCAACCGGCGTGCCGCCCCATCACCTCGAGCACCATGATCCGCTCGTGGCTGGCGGCTGTGGTGTGGAGCCGGTCGAGCGCGTCGGTGGCGCACGCGACTGCGGAATCGAAGCCGAACGTGAAGGCGGTGGCCCCCAGGTCGTTGTCGATCGTCTTCGGCACGCCCACCACCGGCAGGCCGTGCTCGAGCAGCTGCTGGGCGATGGCGAGCGACCCGTCGCCGCCGACGCAGATGAGCCCGCAGACGGAGAGCTGGCGGATCGTCGTCGCCGCCTCGTCGAGCAGGCCGCGGTCGATGGATAGTCGCCGATCCTCGCCCACGGTCGCCGAGAACCTTCCTTTGTTCGTGGAGCCGAGGATCGTTCCGCCCTGGAGGAGGATGCCCGCGGTGTTCCGCGGATTGAGCGGCATGTAGGCCACGGGGTCGGCGAGCCCCTCGAAGCCCCGCAGGAAGCCGACGCAGTCGTAGCCGAGGCGGTCCGCCGTCTTCACGGCGGCACGGATCACGGCGTTGAGCCCGGGACAGTCGCCACCGCTGGTGAGGATGCCGATGCTCGGCCTGCGGGCAGTCATGAAATGGGGTCTCCTGGTGAGGCCTCGGCGCTGCCGGCCAGCCGGTCACGGGGAGTGTATCGGCCCGGGACCCGGGCGGGCGAGGGCGTGGTAGGCTTGAGGACGGCGATGAAGACCGTCGCCGGGCCGCTTTCGGGGATCGAGCCGACCGATGGACATCGTCATTCTTTGCGGCGGACAGGGCGCGCGGATGCGCGAGGAGACCGAGTACCGCCCCAAGCCCATGGTCGAGGTGGGCGGACGCCCGCTCCTGTGGCACATCATGCGGCTCTTCGGCCACCACGGCCTGCACCGCTTCGTGCTCTGCCTTGGCTACAAGGGGGGCACGATCAAGGACTACTTTCTCAACTACGAGGCGATGACGCAGGACTGCACCGTCACCATCGGGGGCCGCCGGCAGGTCCGCTACCACGGATCGCAAGAGCCGTTCGACTTCGAGGTCACGCTGGCCGACACCGGGCTCGACACCGGCACCGGCGGCCGCGTCAAGCGGGTCGAGCAGCACGTCAAGGGCGACACGTTCATCGTCACCTACGGCGACGGCCTCGCCGACATCGACATCCGCCGGCTCCTCGCCTTCCACGAGTCGCACGGCAGGCTGGCCACCGTGACGACCGTGCAGCCGGCCTCGCGGTTCGGGATCACGGTGCTCGACGAACAGTCCCGCGTGACCAGGTTCTCGGAGAAGCCCAAGGTGGAGGGCTGGGTCAACGCCGGCTTCCTCGTGCTCAACCGCAGGGTGTTCGACTACCTCGACGGCGGCGACCTGCAGATGCTCGAGGCAGGCCCGCTGGAGCGGCTGGCCGCCGAGGGACAGCTCATGGCCTACAGGCACGACGGCTTCTTCTTCGCCGTCGACACCTACCGCGACTACCTGCAGGTCAACGAGATGTGGAAGTCGGGTGCCGCCCCGTGGAAGGTCTGGGGATGAGCGGCGCCGGGCAACTGTATGGGAAGCGGGTGTTCGTCACTGGCCACACCGGCTTCAAGGGCTCGTGGCTTCTCCTCATGCTCCAGCGTCACGTGGCCCGGGTCACCGGCTACGCGCTCGCCCCGCCCACCACGCCCTCCCTCTTCGCGGCCGCCAACCTCGTCAACCTGGTCGACACCCACCACGAGGCCGACATCCGCGATGCGGCCCGGCTGGCGGCGGCCGTGCGCGAGGCCCGGCCCGATCTCGTGATCCACCTGGCCGCCCAGCCGCTCGTGCGGCTCTCCCACCGCGAGCCGCTCGACACGTTCTCGACCAACGTCGTCGGCACCGCGTCGCTGCTCGACGCCGTGCGGCACGCCGGCCGGCCCTGCGCCGTGATCGTGGCCACGAGCGACAAGTGCTACGAGCCGCACGCGGACGGACGGCCGCACGACGAGGGCGACCGGCTCGGCGGCCGCGATCCCTACAGCGCGAGCAAGGGGGCGGCCGAGCTCGTGGCCGCCGCCTACCGCCACAGCTTCTTTCCGCCAGAGCGGCTCGCCGAGCACGGCGTGCAGCTGGCCACGGTCCGCGCCGGCAACGTGATCGGCGGCGGCGACTGGGCCGAGGACCGGATCGTCACCGACATCGTGCGGCACCTCGTCGCCGGCAGCCCGGTGCCGGTCCGCAACCCCTTGGCCGTGCGGCCTTGGCAGCACGTCATCGAACCCCTCTCGGGATACCTCGCGCTCGCGGCTGCGATGCTGGAGAAACCGGCGGCCCGCTGGTGCTCCGGCTGGAACTTCGGCCCCGCGGACGGCGACGACATCACCGTGGGGCAGCTCGCCGACATCTTCATCGACGCCTGGGGCTCCGGCTCCTGGCAGGACGTGCACGACCCGCGGGCGCCGATCGAGACACACGCGCTGCGGCTTTCCGCGGCCAAGTCCCGGGAACAGCTGCCCTGGCGGCCCCGGTTCACCGCCCGCGAGGCGATCCGGCGGACAGCGGAGTGGTTTCGGACGTTCGCCGATGACCCAGCTTCGGCCCGCAGGCTCTGCATGGCCGATCTCCACGCCTATGAGACGGCGGGCATGCCCCGCCCCTGGGAGACGCCCGCATGAGCGGATCGCACACCCCGCCGCCCGGCGACCGCACGGCCGATGCCGTGCGCGCGGAGATTCGCGGCCTCGTCGCCGAATACTGCCGGCTGGCGTTTCCAGAGCGGCCGTTCGCGCCGGGGCAGCCCGTGCCCGTGGCCGGCCGCGTCTTCGACGAGAAAGAAGTGCAGGTTCTCGTCGACAGCGGCCTCGATTTCTGGCTGACGACGGGGCGGTTCGCCGAGGAGTTCGAGAAGCGGTTCGCGACCCGCGTGGCCACCCGCTGCGCGAGCCTGGTCAACTCGGGCTCGAGCGCGAACCTCGTCGCCCTCACGGCGCTCACCTCCCACAAGCTGCAGGACGAGCGGCTCCTCCCCGGCGACGAAGTGATCACCGTGGCGGCCGGCTTCCCGACCACGGTCAATCCGATCCTGCAAAACAACCTCGTGCCCGTGTTCGTCGACGTCGAGCACCCCGAGACGCGGGCCACCTACAACGTCGACGTGAACCGGTTGGAGGCGGCCAGGAGCGACCGCACGCGGGCCGTGATGCTCGCCCACACGCTCGGCAACCCGTTCGACTGCGACGCCGTGGCCGACTTCTGCCGGCGGCACGACCTCTGGCTGGTCGAGGACTGCTGCGATGCCCTCGGCGCCGAGTTCGGTGGCCGGCACGTCGGCGGCTTCGGCGACCTGGCCACCTGCAGCTTCTATCCCGCCCATCACATGACGATGGGCGAGGGCGGCATCGTCTTCACCGATTCACCGAAACTCGAGAAGCTCGTGGAGAGCTTCCGCGACTGGGGCCGCGACTGCTGGTGCGAGCCCGGCCACGACGACACCTGCGGCAAGCGGTTCGACTGGCAGCTCGGCGACCTGCCGCACGGCTACGACCACAAATACATCTACTCCCACATCGGCTACAACCTGAAGCTCACCGACATGCAGGCGGCCGTCGGCGTGGCGCAGCTCGACAAGCTCGACGGCTTCATCGCAGCCCGCAGGAAAAACTTCGCCCAGCTGCGGGCCGGCCTCCAGCCGCTCGAGGACGTGTTCGTGCTGCCGGCCCCCACCCGCGGCTCGGAGCCCAGCTGGTTCGGCTTTCCGCTCTCCGTGCGGCCGACGGCGCGGTTCACCCGCCGCGATCTCGTCCGCCACCTCGACGAGAAGAAGATCGGCACGCGGCAGCTCTTCGGCGGCAACCTGCTGCGGCAGCCCGCCTACCAGGGTCGGCCGCAGCGGGTCGTCGGCGACCTCCCCGGCGCCGACTACGTCATGCGGCACACGCTCTGGCTGGGCGTCTATCCCGGCCTCACGGAAGCCCACGTCGACCACGTGATCGACACCATCGCCGCGTTCGCGCGGGCATGAACGGTCCGCGGCGGACACTCACCATGAGCGCCCCACGAGCTGGTCACGAGCGAGCCATGACCGACATCATCGCCGCAGACATCCGCCGCCTGCTCGACCGCACGCAGGCCCTCTGGCCCGACCTGCGGGCGGCGAGCATCTTCCTCACCGGTGGTACCGGCTTCTACGGCACCTGGCTGCTGGAGGCGCTGCTGGCGGCCAACCGGGAGTTTTCACTCGGCTGCCGGGTCACGCTGCTCACCCGTGACAAGGCACGATTCGCAGCGCGAGCGCCGCACCTAGCGGGCGATGCGGCGGTGCGGCTGGTCGCCGGCGACGTCCGCTCCTTCGCCTTTCCCGAAGGTCCGGTCACGCACGTGATCCACGGGGCGACGCAGGCCAGCGCGGCGCTCAACGAGACGACTCCGCAGGAGATGTTCGACGTTTGCGTGGAGGGCACGCGGCGAACGCTGGACTTCGCCCGCGAACGCGGCGCCGCGCGGTTCCTGCTCACCAGCTCGGGCGCCGTGTACGGACGGCAGCCGCCCGACGTCGCGCAGCTTCCCGAGGAGTTTCCCGGCGGCCCCGATCCGCTCGACGCCAGGAACGCCTATGCGGAGGGGAAGCGGGCCGCGGAGATGCTCTGCTGCCTGGCGGCGCGGGCGGGCCTGGCCACGACGATCGCCCGGGGCTTCGCCTTCGTGGGCCCGCACCTGCCGCTCGACGCGCACTTCGCGATCGGTAACTTTCTCCGCGACGCCCTCGACGGCGGGCCGATCCGGATCGGTGGCGACGGCACGCCGCTGCGGAGCTATCTCTATGCGGCAGACCTGGCGGAGTGGCTGGTCACGATCCTGCTCCGCGGCACGGCCGGCCGCGCGTACAACGTGGGGAGCGACGAGGCCGTCTCGATCCGCGACCTCGCCGAACGGGTGGCCGACGTCGCCGCGGCCGAGTGGCCCGACCGCGGACGCCCGCGGGTGACGGTCGCGCGGCAGCCCGTGCTCGATGCGGCGGTGGAGCGGTACGTGCCGTGCTGCCGCCGGGCCCGCGGCGAACTCAGGCTGGCGCCGGCCACCGGGCTCGACGACGCGATCCGGCGGACGCTCATCTGGGGTTCCCGACAGCCGCGGTGCCCGACGGCCTAGCGAGGAACGGCGTCCATGAACACAGCCCAGCCATCGACCGACCCCGGCTCGCCGGCGGCCGCCGGCGCAGCCGCGTGGGCGTCGTCGGTACGGCTCTGGTTCTGGGCGGGCCTCGCCTTCGTCGCGGCGGCGATCGCTCTGCTGGAAGCGATCGACCCTTATTTCTTCTGTCAGGACGACGCGCTCGTGCTAGAGATGCCGGTCGTGCTCTCCACGCTGCGGTCGGTCTGGCAGGGAGTCCAGCCGCGGTACGAACCGTTCATCTTCCTGGGGTCACCCACGCCGGCGATCGCCGGCGTCTATCCGCCGATGTACGCGGCCTATGGAATCGCCCGACACCTGCTGGGCGACGAGTACGCGACCTTCGACGTGTTCGCGGCGATCCACCTGCTCGCGGGCTACTGCCTCACGTTTGTGGTGGCGCGGCGGCTGGGAATCGGCCCGGTGCTGGCGGCGCTGGCGGGGCTGACGTTCGTGCTCTCCGGACCGGTGCTCGTCATGGCCCGCTGCTGGCACTCGTTTAGCGTGCTGGCCGTGTTCATCCCGTTGCTGGCGCTGCTGGCCGACTGGCTGAGGACCGGGCCGGTCGGCTGGTGGTGGCCGGTCGCGACGGGGCTAACGCTGGGCCTCTACTACCACGCCGGTTTTCCGCAGATATTCGTGCTGGGCTGCGGCGCGATGCTCATGCAGGCGATCGCCGCCTGCGGCGCGGGCCTCGTGCCCCGGCGTCGCCTGGCGTGGCTCGCGCCGGCACTGGCGTTCGGCGCGGCGATCGCGTTTCCGGTGTTCTACCAGCAGTGGCGGCTCTCGCGGGAGATGTCGATCGACGATCCCGGGGGGGGCACCGGGGTGGAAAGCAACCTGCTGTCGATGCTGCTGCCCTACCCGCTCGTACGGGGCACGCTGCCGAATGACTGGGGAAACGCCAACCTCGAGTGGGGCGGACATTTTTTCTACTTCGGCACGGTGCTGCTGGTGGGCTTTCTGGCGGCCGCGCTCGAACTGGCGCGGGTGGCGATAGGGGGCCGCACCGGCTCCCCCGCCGCGGCCCGTCGCCTGCGGTGGTGCCTCGTGATTCCGGCGGTCGTGGCCCTGCTGCTGGCGCTCGGCGAGTGGGGCGGCCTGTGGTGGCTGATGGGCCTGCTGCCGGTGGGCCTGCGCAACAATCCCTTCCGCGCGCTGCCGTGGTTCGTGTTCTTCGCCTGCCTCACGGGAGCGGCCTTTCTCGACGGCGCCCTTGCCCCACGCGGCGCGGCCGAGGGCTCCCGACGTGACGACCGGCTCAAGCTGCTGGCGGCCGTGGCCGGCACGGGCGTCGTGCTCGTGGCGTTGCACCTCACCCGGGCCGGGATCTCCTTCTACGCGTACGGCTTCCGGCCCTATCCCGAACTGCCGCCGCCGCTCGCGAAGCTGCTCGAGGGCGACGGCCCGGCGGGGCGGCGGCGGATCATGTCGTTCGCGGCGATGCGTTCGACCGATCCTTCGTATCCGCTGGCGCTGCCGCACAACCTGCCCTGTGAGTACGGCGTTCCCACCTTCTTCGGCTACGACCCGCTGGTGCAGCGATTCGGCCGCTACCAGGCCTGCGTCAAGCGGGTGATGGACGCGCCGCGGGAGTCGCTGGCCGCGTATGGCGTGCGGTGGCTATTGGCGCACCGCACCACGTGGGGCGGCTGGAGGCCGCAGACGCCCAATCCGTTTGAGCGGGTACTGCCCTTCGTGGGTCTCCTCAAGGAACTGGGCAACAACCGGCAGGAGAGCCTCGGGGATCTCGACGAGCTGGTGGCGGTGATCGAGATTCCCAACGCCGCGCCGCTGGCCTTCGACGCGGCCCGGCCGACCGAGGCCCTGCCGCTCAACATGAGCGGGTTGGGGCTCGCCATCGCACTCGTTCCGGAGCCCGAGCCCCGGAAGATCGTGGCGAATTTCCTCGCGTATCCCGACATGGCGGCGACGGCCGACGGCCGGCCGGCGGCGGTGTCGGAGGACGAGTGGCAGCGGATCGTGGTGGCGGCGCCAGCGGGCACGAAAGACATCGCCATCCGCTATGCGCCGCCGCGGGGCACGGGGATCGCGATCGCGGCGGTGCTGGCGATCCTCGGTGCCGCGGCCACGGCGGCCTGCCGGCTGCTGCGGGTGTGAAACCTGCGTTTCCAGCCGGCCCGCCGGACTCGAGCCGGCGGCCGGCTCGGGGTATCCTTCCAAGAGCGACCGCGGCTCATGAGGCGCAGCAGCGATGGCCTCCTTTTCAGCGACTTCACTAACCGCCGTCGATCGCGCCGCGATCGCGGAGGTAGTCGCGCGGTAAAAAGTCGTCACGACCCTCGGCGGCAGGCGGCCAGGCCGACCAGCGCCACGGGCGCGGCAGCCGCGAGGACGGCCATCGATACGCCGCGGGCGACGAGTCCGGCGGCAATGCCGTGCGTGGGTTCCACCGCCACGGTAGTCCCGACCGCCACCGACACCAACTCCACGATTCCAAGGCCACCGGGCGTGAGGCCAGTGAGCGCCGTGAGAATCCCGAACGACGTGACGAGCACGACGGCTGCCGCGGACAATGGCACGCCCACGGCGGCCCACGCCGCCCAGACCAGCACAAGTTCGGCTGCGATCTGAATCAAGACGAGCCCGAGCACCTGGACGAGAAATCGCGGGCAACGCATCAGTTCATGCCAGCCTGCCTGGAAACGCATGAGCGGGCGCAGGAGGCGGTTTCCTTCCAAACGAGAGAGACCAGGGAGTTTGAGCCATGCTGGCCGCACAAGGCATGCCCCGGTGGCCGCGATTGCGAGGGCAGCGGCGATCATGACGAGGGCTTCGAGGCCGGCCACGGGCGCCCCGACCGAGCCGATGGCCGCAGCAGCGGCCGTGCCCGTAGCGGGACCGTGGCCGCTTTCAGCACGCGTGAGCAGTAGCCATCCGCCCGCCGTCGCTGCGGCGATGGAGGCCGCCATGAGCCGGAGGATATTGTAGCCCAAGAAGGTGGCCGCGAAGGCCGAAAGATCGAGAGAGTGGCGGCGCTTGAGGTACACGGCCCGGGCGGCAGCGCCGGCATGAAGAGGGACGACCGCGTTGATGGCGGAGGTCATCACCGCAAGCCACGTGCTTTCGGCGAGGCCGACATCCCGGCCGACACGGCTGGTCATCACCCAAAAGATCGGGCCGGGGGCGAGCAGCGCGGCAAGCGAGGCGGCGGCACACACGCCGAGCAGCCATGGAGAAGCCAGTGCCACAGTCTGCCATTGGTCCTGATGCCGGAGCAGGTACCAGCCGAGCAGCCCGCAGGCAACGAGCGAGAGGCCGACTGGCAGGGCGAGCCGGATCAGCAACCGCAGGCGATTCATTCTGCTGCCACAACCTGTTTCTCGACCATGTTGCAGATCAAGTGCCATGCGAGCAGGTGGCACTCCTGAATACGGGGCGTGCTTGGGGACTCCGCGATAAAACACTCGTCGCACAACTCTCGCAGGGGCGATCCGCTACCGCCGGTGAATCCGATCGTGACGGCACCGATTTCCCTCGCCGCCTCCAATGCGAGCAAGACGTTTTTCGACCGGCCGCTCGTCGAGATGCCAGCGACGCAGTCGCCAGGCTTGACGAGGGCCCGCACCTGCCTGGAGAAGACCTCTGAATAGTCGTAGTCGTTGCCGATGGCGGTCAGGATCGAGGTGTTTGTCGTCAGCGCCACAGCCGGAAGCGGCCGTCTCTCGAGAAGAAACCGTCCCACAAACTCGGCCGCAATATGCTGGGCATCGGCGGCGCTGCCGCCATTACCGCAGAAGTAGAGCACACCACCACTGCGGAGCGTTGCCGACATTCGGTTCGCAATGCGTGCGAGGGTTTCCACGGCGGCAGGAAGTGTGGCGAGCACGGCCAAGGCCGATTGGCACTCATCTGCCATCGCCGCCGATGAGGCTGTGTGAGCATCGCGATTCATAGCGGATCCTCGGGTTGTGGACTTCTCGACCATCACACGGCTGTTCTCATTGTGAGGACTGCCGCAACAAAGTAGCATTTTCGGGGGAGGATTCGACATGAAGCCACTGCCGCACGACCGACCGGAACTCGCCACCTGGGCGGGCGGCCGCCCTGTGGAACAGCGTCAAGGCGGGCACGTGGGCCTGGTGCTGCCCTGCTACAACGAGGAAGGCAATGTCGAGGAACTCTACGAGCGTTTGGTGAAGGTGTTCGAGGGACTGCCCGATTACACGTTCGAGATGCTCTTCATCGACAATGCATCGACTGATGGCACGGTTGCCAAACTGAAGGCGCTCTCGGATCGCGACCGTAGGGTGAAAGTCATCGTCAACGCTCGAAACTTTGGGCACATTCGTTCGCCGTTTCACGCTCTCCTTGAGTCAGCGGGAGACTGCGTGATTGTCATGTGCACGGACCTTCAAGACCCGCCGGAACTTATCCCGCAATTCCTTGAGCAGTGGAAGCGGGGGGCGAGCATGGTGTTGGGCCAGAAGCGCACCAGTCAGGAATCAGCCGGGTTTTTTGCCCTCCGCGGACTCTACTACAAGCTTGCTCGGGCGATGGCCGAGGTGCCGCTTCTGGAGCACGTGACAGGCTTTGGGCTCTATGACCGTCGCGTGGTTGAAATCATGAGAGGGTTTGCTGATCCCTATCCCTACGGCCGTGGCATGATCGCCGAGATCGGACTGCCCTATACGCTCATCCCGTATGACCAGCCATTGCGAAAGCGTGGCATCACGAAAAACAACATCTACACGCTTGTCGATCTGGCGATTCTTGGCATCACCAGTCACTCGAAGGTGCCGCTACGGATGGCAACGTTTATTGGGTTCATCTTGAGTGGCTTATCGCTCCTCGTGGCTGTTGGATTCCTCGTGCTGAAACTGACATTTTGGTATTCGCTCCCAGCGGGATACGCGCCCGCGGTGATCGGGATATTTTTTCTGGGGTCGGCGCAGATCTTTTTGATAGGTTTGCTTGGTGAATATGTCGGAGCGGTGCTCACGCAGGCGAGAAAACGGCCGCTTGTGACGGAAGCGGAACGTATCGGCTATCGAGACGCTGGCGTGGACGCGGCGCAAGAAACTCCGGGCCTGGAGAACGAACCCGCCCTTCGCTGACGCCCCTCCGATCACCGCACGAGTCGCAATCCTCAGGATTACGACGTCGCCTCATTTCGTCATAAAAGAGTATTGCCTAACATCTCGCGCTGAGCAGCCGCTGTTTTAACAACGATAGAGAAAGCAAATGAATAAGGTAGACAGCCGTTTAGACAATCTATTTCGCCAAGATCCGAGGGAGGCGACACGGCGTGTGAACGACAGCGTGACCGCTCGGTTGTCGTCGGCGCCCGATGGCATTGTGCTGTACGGTGCAGGTCACTATGGCCGTGTCGCGGCACTCGCGTTAAAGCAGAGCGGCATCGTACCCACGGCATTCGTTGATGCCGATAAGACAAAACACGGGAAGACCATCAATGACATCCCAGTGATCAGCTTGCAATCGCTGTGCGATCGCCCCGCAGGAAGATGCCTTGTTGTCGTGACCGTCTACAACTGTGTGGATGTACTCAAGTCTCTTTCCGCATTGGGCATCGATGCTATTACGTACGCGCAGCTCGCGGTCGCTCTTGGTGATCCGTTGGTACCTTACTGCGGGATACAGAAGCCGGAGGTTCTCTGGTCGCACGAACCTGCGATTCGGTCAGCGATGAACCTCTGGGCAGACGAGATTTCGAGGGCTGAGTTTCTCAGCCAATTGGAATGGTCGCTCAATCTCGATCCCTTCGGCCTACCCGCCGCACGGCCGGCGAGCGAAACGTACTTCGAAGCCGATGTGATTCGATTTGGCACCCAAGAGGTGTTCGTCGACTGCGGCGCATTCGATGGCGACTCCGTCCAAGCTTTCATGGCCCGTTGCCCGAGCTACAAATCCATCGTGGCGCTCGAACCTGATCCATCGAATCACGACCGCTTTGCGAATCGATTTGGTGGTACGGATGCAATGACAAACAAGCACATTTCGATTCTTCCGTTTGCGGCCAGCGACCGCCGCGAGAGCGTCCGCTTTAACGTTACGGGAACCGCCGGCTCCTCCTTTTCCGAAACTGGACTCGTAGTCGAAGCTGCGCCACTGGACGAGCTTCTGACAGGAACAGCTCCAACCTTCATTAAAATGGATATTGAGGGCGCTGAGCCTATGGCTTTACGAGGAGCAGCTAGGCTTATGCGCGATCACGCGCCCACCATCGCCGCCTGCCTGTATCACGACCGCCGCCATCTGTGGGAGATCCCGCTGCAGATTGCGGCGACACAGCCACGTTACGAACTATTTCTCAGAAGGTACGCTGACGAGTGCTGGGAGACGGTGTGTTATGCCACACTCCCGAATTCGTAATGGGTTGCATTCAATTGATGACGATCGGACAGCGGCGATATTCAAATGGACAGCCGGGCGGTAGCATTCATCGTCGCAGGTGCTTGCTGCTCCAGGCACTACCACCAGGGGCCGCGCGTCTGTCCGCCATCGACTACAAGATTTGCGCCAGTAATGAAGCTCGCGCGTTGCGATGCCAGGAACGCAGTGGCTGCAGCGATTTCTGCCGGTTCACCAAATCGCTGCATGGGGACTTCTGACTGGAGCATTGCGCGGACTCCCATTGGGTCCTGCTGCATCTTTCTATCCCACATCCCACCAGCAACGAAGATGTTTCCAGGGGATACCGCATTGATGCGGACCCCCTTCATGGCAAATGATCGTGACCAGCACTTCACCGCCATGGCCAGTGCGGATTTCGCAGCCGAGTAAGTTACGGGCGCTCCCAGAGCCTCATGACCGCAGATCGAAGAAATACAGATGATTGACGACGGCGAGGAATGCTCGAGCAACGGCAGGCAGGCTTCGATCATGTTGGTCGCGGAGAGAAGATTCACATCGAGAACGCGACGCCACTCGTCCACCGTCTCTTGCCCGGGTGGAACTGATGCGCCGGAGCCGACGCAGGTCACAAGAATATCCAGGCGGCCACGGTCTTTTCTCACGCTATCGACTACGCCAAAACAACTGTGAGTATCGGAGGCATCGGCTACGTAAATATCGCAGCCAGATCCCATCGAATGTTGTACCGCGGCGAGCGGCTGCTCCGAACGGCCGGTGATGGCGACCGTGCATCCCTCGGCTACAAAAGCCCGTGCAATAGCCTCTCCGATACCGCGGCTGCCGCCGGTCACCAACACATGCTTATCGCGAAGATAGAGATCCATGACGACCTACACGAGGATAGCGCGAGAGACGAAGTCATAATACTTTGCGAGCACCGATGCATGCTCGCCATCTCCCGCGCGCGCTGTCTGAAGGATAAAATTACCGCGGTATCTCGCAGCCGACAGCATCCGGAACACCGTGCCGAAATCAACAGACCCCTGTCCCAACGGCACCGTGCCGCCACCGAAAAGACGATCCTTGACATGCACATTGATGATCCGAGAAGCCAGCATGGGTATTTCTTGTGCCGGGTTCCAGCCGAGGCTAGCGCTGTTGCCCATGTCGTAATTCACGCCAAAGCAGTCTGTTGGCAACTCGCCTGTTAGCCGCAACAGGTTTTCGGGAGCGAAATCCGATTCGAACGCAATCATCACGCTCTTTTCCTGAAGCAGCGGCACGAATCGCAGGATGTTGTCGATAAGGACACGTTTTTCCTCGCCGTGCGTCAGGCTTCCATTATCTACGAGAGGAACGACCACGCAGCCGATGCCCAGTTCGCCACAGGCAACTATAATCCGCTCGAATGCATCGAGCCTTGTGGCAAGAGTTGTGCCTTCGGCTTTCCAGAATGGCTCCTGCATGAAGCAGTCGCCGGTGATTGACGGCATGCTGACACGGTACGTACTCATGAGATCCCGAATGGCGGCTCGACCTTCGGGAGTCATGAGGGGGTTCTCGTACAGTCGCTCTGCATCCAGTGTCCATTCCATTAACGAAATGCCAATGGCAGCCGCGGCAGCGAATTCCTCCTTCCAGTACGGCCAAGGGAAAGCCTGGATTCGTCCGGCTATCAGCGGCGATAGCCGGCCCTGCATGAAGCCTATGCGCGGCGCGTGCGTGGCGGTCATGTCACACCAATCCCTTCGCGGTCCAGCCGCCATCCACAAACAGGTCCTGACCGGTCACATAACAACTGGCCTCTGAGGCGAGAAAAATTACCGCGCCAACGAGATCCTCGACCGTTCCCCAGCGACCCAGGCACGTATGCCGCCGCCGCTGTTCATGCAAGGCCTCATCTTCAAAGCTTCCGCGAGTCATCGCGGTCCGAATATAGCCCGGTGCCAGGGCGTTTACGCGAATGCCTGCTTCGCCGTAATCAATTGCAAGCGCTTTCGTCATCATTCGCAGCCCGCCCTTGGCCGCGACATATCCTGGATTTCTGGGAAAACCGAGCACGCTGCCAATGCTCGTCACATTGATGATGGATCCTCCTGCCGTCATGAGCGGACGTGCTGCGACGCAGCATGAGTATGCCGCACGCAGGTTGACGTCTATTGTTTGATTGAACACATGCTCTAAGTCATTGCTGCTACCGATTGTGGGCACACTGATACCAGCGGCGTTCACAAGCACATGAAGGCCTCCGCACCTCAATGCGATGTCCGTAAATGTTCCAGAAAGACCCTTCGTGATGTCCGCAGACTGATACTCGATTTCGCCAACGGAGAATGGGGTATCAGGCTTGTCGGATCGCGCCACCGCGACGACTTGTGCACCAGCCTGCGCTAAGCCCTCGCATAGCGCGAAGCCGATGCCGCGAGAGCCTCCCGTAACGATGGCGGTCTTGCCTTTCAAGGAAAACAAACGACTGACGTCCACCACTTCCTCCCGCATGGCTCTTGTATTGTGTTGCGAAGCTGCTTTGACATACATTTAATCACTTAGCATCTTGACCCTCACGGGGTCGTGGGGCAGCCCTCGAATGGCCGGAAGATGCTGACTAAACGAGCAATGCCGATGACTTTGCAATCATACACGCTTGATGGAAAACGCGCTCTAGTGACAGGGGCAGCGGGCTTGCTTGGACAGCAGCACGCGATAGCACTCGCGGAGCTAGGGGCAGAGGTCGTGCTGACAGACATTGACCCCGTACGATTGGAATCGGCATTGCAAATCGTCGCCGCGAGCCACGCGGGGCATTTTCGCACAGCCGTCATGGACGTTGCGAGTGAGTCATCGATTCGTCAAGCAGGCAGCAGGGCGGGACATGTTGACGTATTGATCAACAATGCCGCCATAGATCCCAAGGCATCTCCTGGCGCAGGGACCGCAGAACTAAGTCGCTTGGAGAACTTTCCGCTGGACGAGTGGAATCGGCAGATTTCCGTCGGACTGACGGGCGCGTTCCTATGTGCCAAGGTGTTCGGCACCGAGATGGCAGCTCGCGGAAATGGAGTGATCGTCAATGTTGCATCAGATCTCTCCATCATCGCACCCGACCAGCGACTCTACCGGGTGGAAGGTGTTGCAGACGATGAACAGCCGGCCAAGCCCGTTACCTATTCGGTTATCAAAACCGGGCTCATCGGTTTGACGAGGTATTTGGCAGGCTATTGGGCAGCGTCTGGGGTGCGCGTGAATGCGATCTCACCCGGCGGCGTGTATAACGGCCACTCGGATGAATTTGTGGCGAGATTGTCGAGCCTGATTCCGATGGGCCGCATGGCGAACGTCGACGAGTATCGGGCAGCGATTCAATTTTTGGCGTCGCCTGCATCGAGTTATATGACCGGCCATAACCTCGTGGTCGACGGTGGCCGCACGGTGCTCTGATAGCGATATCAGTCATGTGATCGAAGGAGTTGGCGACGTCAGAAGGGCATCAACTCGGCCTGCGGTCCCATGTGACGTCTCCAATATCTGTGGAGTACGGCTTGCCGTTCGTATCGAATTTGGTCGTTATAGCCGGCCCACGATACCCGTCATCAATCAATATGACGTCAATAATCCGACGTCCCTCGCCACTCATCATGGCTGCCTCAAAATCAGCAACTGTCTCACATCGTGTGTACGAAAACCCAACCGCAGTCGCCAAAAGATCGAATTTGACGTCGCAGAGCCCCGATTTAGAGGACGCCCCAAATTCTTTCTCGAACGCTCGATTTTGGGACCGAACAATCGACTGGTATCCGCCGTTGTTCATGACGACGATCACGACCTGCAGGTGCGGATTTGCAGCCAGTGTGTACAGTTCCTGGACGTTCAGCAGGATACCGCCGTCACCCTCGAGGCAAACCACTGTATCGCGACGTGCTGCCGCTGCACCGATCGCCATCGGCAAGGCCAACCCCATTGATCCGAGGCAATGACCGGCGAAGGATACAGTTACACCTTCTCGAGGGCAGACAAATCTGGCAAATCCTTCAACAGCATATCCCGATCCTGTCGGGACGATGTAACTCACCGTCTTGGCTTCGGACAATACCTTGGTCATTGCGTAGGGCGTCAGGGTTGGACCAGAAAAAGCGATCTTTTCCTGAAGTCGATCGGCGTTCCGCCAGTCACGGCATTCGTCCAGCCATTCCGGCCATGAAGTGAAGGGAGCCTCGAATGCTTGTGCAGAAAGTTCAGCAACCACGTGCCCAACATCTTCGCAAAAAAAGCTTGTATTCTTCAGGTGCTGGTTCTTGTCGATCTCATTTTGATCACAATCAACAACGATTCGACGAGCATGTTTCCCGAAGTTCTGTGGATTAAAAGCAGTCGTCAGTAGATCGAGGCGAACACCGAGGAAAATAAGGACGTCGGCGTGCTGGAGAATTCTGTTCGCGTGCGTCGGCGCTAAGCCGCCCGCGCAGCCGTAGTGAAGATCGTGCGAGTGCTCCAGTAAATCGGTGCTTGGCCATGTGAACAGCGCCGGCATGCCGAGGCCTTCGATCAGGCCGCGAATGGTTTCGCGGGAAATGCCCGCAATATGCAGGCCATTTCCAATAACGACTGCCGGCCTACTGCATCGAGCGAGCGACTCTCTCATAGCGGCAATGGCCGCGCTGGGCGCGGGCGGCGGTGCAGACAAGAGACCCTCGATGAAAAGGTGTATCTTTTTGATTCTCTCTGCCGGATCAACGACTGGCTGTGGCTGAATGTCGAGCGGCACCTCAATGAAAATAGGGCCCTTACGGCCGGACAGGCACTGGGCAATACATGTGGCAAGATGCTCATCCGACACGTCATCTGGGGTGTATCGAAAAGCGAGTTTGGTCACCGGAGTCAAAACATCGATGTGCGGTGTCTCCTGTGCGCCGAAACTTCGAACACCATGCTTATTGATGTCAGCTACCTTGACTTGCCCCGCAATGACGATGACTGGCACGGAATCGTAGTAGGCGGATGCAACGGAATTCACGGTGTTCATGACGCCTGGACCGGATGTGACCACTGCGACACCGGGCACGCGATAATCCATTGCCTTCGCATAGCCATCTGCTGCCGCGACGACGGCCTGTTCGTGATTGCAATACACCACGGAGAGACCAGACTCTGCCACCGCCCGATTGATGTGCATAGCCATGCCACCAGTCAGTGAAAAAACAGTGTCCACGCCTAAGCCGCGAACGATCTCGATGAGAAACTGAGCGACATTCATTGGCAGTCACAAGCGTTAGGGAACGGCCGGATCACAACAAGTCTGGCCAGATCAGCAAAGCTTTCAACGACATGACGTCTGACCGGGACGGGGACTTGCAGCAGACGAGTCGTCTGGCCTGATTTACCCAAACTGAGGCCGTAGTCCGTGCCCAGACGGATGCTGGTTCGGGATATGGCCGTTGCGGACCGTATCGACCAGTTCCCGCACGGCACCATCGCCGCCACGAGCAGCGGCTTGAACATCGACAACCGCCAGCACCTCCGGCCGCGCATTAGCCGGGGCCGCACTCACGCCCGCGATCTCCATCGCCCCAAGGTCGTTGACGTCATCGCCCATAAACGCCACCTCGGAAAGCTGAAGCCCGTGCCGTCCCACAAACTCCCGCAGCGCGGCGGCCTTGTCCTTGCAGCCCTTGAAGACGTCCTCGATCCCCATCTTCGCGGCGAACCGATCGACCAGCGGGCTCGCCTCGCCCGAGATCAGGGCGAAGATGAGCCCCGCCTTCCTCCCCAGCGAAATTCCCATCACGTCGGCAAAGCAAAACCGCTTCCATTCCTCGCCGTTGGGGCCCCACCAGAAGCCGCCATCCGTGAGCACCCCATCCACGTCGAGCGCGATCGCCTTGATCCCGCGGAAGTCGGCTTCAGCGGTCACGCCAGCCCCCGACGCGTCGCAATTTCTGCATCACCGGCACCTCTCGCTCCATCACCCGCTTGACCCCGTCGCCCATCGACGTCTCGATGAGGCGGATGTCGCGCACCAGCCGCGTGATGCCGCCCGGCTCGAGCGACGCCGCCTGATCCGAGCCCCAGAGCGAGCGATCGGTCGTGATGTGCCGCTCGATCACGCACGCGCCGATCGCAACCGCCGCGACACTCGAGGGAATGCCGGTCTCATGGCCGGAGTAACCGACGGGCACCCCGTATTGCTGCCGCAACACGGGAATCACCTTCAGGTTCAGCTCCTCGTAGTAGGCCGGGTATGTACTGCAGGAATGGAGAAGGATCAGGTCGTCCTTGCCCAGCACCTGCACGGCGTGATGGATTTCATCGTGGCTGCTCATCCCCGTGGAAAGCATGATCGGCTTGCCCTTGGCACGGGTGTGCTTCAGAAGGTTGTCGTCGGTCAGCGAGGCCGAAGCGATCTTGTAGCAGGGCGGATGGAACGCATCGATGAAATCGACCGCCTCCTCATCCCAGCACGAGGCGAACCACGGAATGCCCTTCTCGCGGCAATACGCGTCGATCGCTTCGTATTCCTTGCGGCCGAATTCCAGCCCGCGCTTCAGATCGCCATTCGTGGGGCCGAAGGGGTTTTCGCGGGGCTTGGCCAATTCCTCCGCGGTGTAGACCACGTCCACCGTTCGCTTTTGGAACTTCACGGCATCGCAGCCCGCATCCGCAGCGATGTCGATCAACCGCTTCGCCACGGCCACGTCGCCGTTGTGGTTGATGCCGATCTCGGCAATGACGTAGCACGGATGCCCGTCGCCCACCATCTTGGTGCCAATTTTTACTGCTGACATGACCTGTTCCCGGGGTCGAGCAGAGCTGCTTCCGCCTTGCGTCGACGTGCATTTTCCTCGGCAGCGTGGTCCCACCCGCTGATCGCCATGGAAAGAGGCCGTATGATACCAGGAACTCTTCTCGAAGAAACCGACTCACCTACAGCGTTTCTCATCGGAAAGTCCGCCGCCGGTCACGCGCCCGTCTCCGCTCGGGGCCAACGTCGCGGCCGCCCACCGCGCCGGCGCTTCGCTCCAGCCAGTGGGCTCCTGACTTGGGGCTCCTGACTTGGGGTCGTCGGCCTGGCCGCGATGGGACTCCTCATGGTCGCCAGCGCGCGGGACGCGACCAGCCCCGAGGCCGATGCGATTCCCCGGCGATGCTCTTTCGATGGAGGCATAGCGGGGGCCCTGGATCGTGCTCTGCTTCTCGACCGGCGGCCAAAACACCGTCCTCGAGGCTGCGGACCCACGCCGCCGGCGACATGGCCACGATCGCCCGCCAAATCCCTCCGACCGTGACTTCGCCGGGGTGAGGGGGGAGCGGCCGCACGGCCTCGCCAGCAGCATTTTCGCGTGGCCTGTCGCCCGCGAACGGTACAAGCAATACTGTTCGTCATGCCCGCCCGCAACGAAAACCGCCCCCCTCCCGCCGCCTTCCGGCCGCCTGCGGCCGCGGCGGACGTCTCCACCGACGATGCCGCCCGCTGGCAGAACCTGCTGTTGCAGGCGGCGATCATCATCCTCGCCGGGCTGTGGATCTACTCGCCCACCTACCACGGTGAGTGGCTGTGGGACGACGATCAACTGGTCTGGCAGAACGCGGTGGTCCAGTCGACCTCCCTGCGGGGGCTCGCGAAGCTCTGGTTCAATCCGGACGGAGCCGACTTCTTCCCGCTGAGCTACACGGCGCTCTGGGCACAGTGGCCGTTCTTCCACGACCAGCCGACCGGCTACCACATCACGACGATCGTGCTGCATATCGTCGCCTCGCTGCTCCTGTGGGCGCTGCTGGACCGCATGCGGATTCCGGGGGCCTGGCTGAGCGGCCTCCTCTTCGCCATCCATCCCGTCGCGGTGGAATCGGTGGCCTGGGTCTCGGAGACGAAGAACACGCTGTCGCTGCCGTTCTTCCTGCTCTCCTGCCTCTGCTGGGTCATGCAGGACGAGGACCAAAACGAGGACCAGAACGAGTACAGGGCCGAGCATCATGACGACGAGAAGGACGGCGGCGGCAGGCGCACCGCCCTCTACCTGGCCTCAATCGTGTTCTTCCTGCTGGCGATGCTCGCCAAGACGTCGATGGTCGCCATGCCGGTGGTGCTGCTGCTCCACGCCTGGTGGAAGCGCGGCGAGGTGACGATCGTCGATCTCATCAGGTCCGCCCCCTTCTTCATGATCTCGTTGGCGCTGGGCATCATCACATGCCGCTACCAGTGGAGCCGCGCCATCGGCGCGGAGACGATCATCGTGGGCGGCGTCGCCTCGCGGATCGCCACCGCGGGCATGGCGATCCTCTTCTACCTCAAGCAGATCGTGTGGCCGATCAACCTGCTGCCGATCTACCCCAAATGGGCCGTGGATCCGCCGAAGCCGGAGCAGTTTCTCGCCTGGCCCGTGATCTTCGCGGCGACCGCGTGGTGCTGGATGAATCGCGGCACCTGGGGACGGCACGCCCTCTTCGCGCTCGGGTTCTTCCTGCTCATGGTCGCTCCGGTGCTGGGCTTCGTCACGATCGCCTACATGCGGATCACGTGGGTCGCGGACCACTTCATCTACCTGCCGATGATCGGCCCCGTGGCGCTCATGGGGGCAGCGGTGATGTGGCTCTACGAGAGGGTCGAACGGCGATCGCGTCTGGCGTTCGTCGCCGGCGGCAGCATCGTCCTGGCGACGTTCTGCCTGCTCTCGTTCCTCTACGCGAACGCGTGGGCGAACGAGGACAAGCTCTGGACCTACACCCTTCAGCTCAACGACGACGCCTGGCAGGCGCATAACCGCCTCGGCGCGCGGCTGTTCTCCCGCGGCGACGTGCAGAAAGCCTTCCAACACTTCGCGAAGGCGACGCGGCTGCGGCCCGACCTCGGCGAGACGCACAACAACCTCGGCACGGCCCTGTCCGCATTGGGCCGGCACAACGAGGCCATCGCGGAATACTTGGAGGCCAACCGCTGCACGCCGAACGTCGACGCCATGCAACTGAACCTCGCGAACGCCCTCTTCGCCGCCAAGCGTTTCAAGGAGGCTGCCGAGCCCTTCCGGGCCCTCCTCTCGCGGTCTCCCGACAATCCCGCCCTGCACAACAATCTGGGCGTCACCCTCTACCGTGCCGGCGAGACCGAGGAGGCGATCCGGGAGTTTCGCCGGGCGTTGGAGCTCAAGCCCGACCTGAAGGATGCGATCGAAGGGCTCGCGGTGGCGACCGGCGAGAAGCCCGACCCGTTGGCCGGGCAGCTGACGCCCGAGTCAGCTCCCCAGGCAGGCATTCAGGCAGGCCCCCAGTCGGTGCCCCAGCAGCCGTTATTCCCCCAGCCGCCACTCCAGCCGCAGCAGCAACCCGGATTTCCACTGCAACAGCCGGCGGGCGCCCAGGGCCGACCGGCGGCCGGCGGATTCCCCGGCCAGTCGACGCTCGGGCCGCCCACGTTCCCCGCGCCCAGGGCGTTCGAATCGTCGCCGGCGCCGGGCCGGTAAACGGCGGCTACCCGAGCCACGTCAGCCGCGTCAGCGTACGGTTTTCCGCATTCTCGAGTCTTGTCATGACCGGACCGCGTTCCACCACAGCTCGCGAGCCTGCGGAGAAGAGGTCTCCGACAAGCCAGGCCCTCATCGCCTCCTCGGTGTGGTTGGCTCTCCTGCCGTGGCTCGCCGCACTGCTCGCCCTCGTGACCCTCGGCTGGTGCATCTCGACAGCCACGTGGTCGCCCGCCGACCTGGCGCGGCCACCGGCCTACCTGGAAGATCCCAGCAAGTCCGACATCATCGCGGTCTACGCCGGAATGACAGCGGGCGCAGCGGGCGAGATCCTACCCTTGTCGTGGAAGGAAGTCAGTCGATTGAACGCTCCCTTCGGCGCGAGCTGGAACGACTGGCCGAGTCTCGATGAGCTGCACTCGCTCGTGCTCGTGCTCTGCGCCAAGGCATTCGGCGTCTTCGGTGGGCTCAACGTCACGCTTCTCGTCGGCCACCTGCTCGCCGCCGCCACGTTCTTCGGCGTCGCGCGCGTTGGCGGCTGCTCGGCCCTCTGGGCGTTCGTCGGTGGCCTCGCCTACGGACTTTCCCCCTACATGTTCGCCCAGTCGCCGCACCACTCCGCGATCGAGTGGGCCTGGCACGTCCCGCTCTTCACGCTCGTCTGGCGGTGGTTCGCGACTGATCCGGGGATCGAACCGCGGTCGCAACGATTCAGACAGGCGACCGGGATTGGATTTCTGACCGGGCTTCTCAACATTTACTACACCAATATCCTGTGCCAGCTCACGCTCATCAGCGCGGGAATCCAATACCTCCGCACCCGGGCCCGGCCGGCATTGATGGCCGCGGCCGCCGTGATCGGCGCGGCCGCGATCGGCTTCGCGATCAGCAACGTCGACACGTGGACCTACAAGGCCGTCCATGGCCCAAACACCGGCGCCCTGGTGCGCGAGTACAAGTGGCTCGAAATCTACGGCCTCAAGATCAAAGACCTCTTCATTCCGCCAGTCACCCACCGCTCCGAGACGCTGCGAAACTTTTCCATCGACCACCGCAAGCAGGCCGTGCTCAACGACGAGGACGGGGCGCCATATCAGGGCATCGTCGGCCTCGCCTGCCTCATCTGGCTCGCGAGCACCGCCGTCAGCCGCATGATCCACGGCCGCGAGAAGGAGGTGCCGATCGAGGCCTGGTGGGTGCTCTGGATCGTTCTCATGTTCACGACCGGCGGCCTGAACGCGATCCTCGGGGCCCTCGGCTTCACGATGTTCCGCGGCGGGTGCCGCTACAGCATCGTCATCCTCGCGATCACGCTGCTCTGGGCGGCGCGGCGGCTCTCAGCGATGCAGTCCGAGGCCGCCGCGACGAGCGGCGAGGCGGCCGCCGCCACGCCGCGCTGGCTGGCCGGTGCCGCTGCCCTGTGCGGGCTCATCTTCTGGGACCAGGTGCCCCGGTCTCCGACGAAGGAATTCCTGGCGACGATCGACCGTCAGGTCGCCGCTGACCGGGAGTTCGCCGAAAAGATGGAGGCGGCTCTGCCCCAGGGCGCGATGGTGTTTCAGATCCCCGTGATGGAGTTTCCCGAGTCGCCGATGCCGGGCATCCCGCCGTACGACCATTTCCGGCCCTACATCTTCAGCAAGCACCTACGGTTCTCCTTCGGAACCCACAAGGGCCGCGAACGGGAGCGTTGGCAACCGGCCGTGCAAGGGAAATTCTTCGAGGGGGCGGCGATCGACCAACAGACCGGATTGGTTCGCGTCAACGAGGCCAACGCCCGGGTCGCCGTGGACGAGCTCAAGCGGCTTGGATTCGCGGCGATCTACGTCAACCGCAACGGCTTCCCCGACCGCGGAAAGGGTGTCGAGGAGGCCCTGCTGGGTCTTGGCTACACGAAACCCCCGATCCGCAATGCGACCGCCGATCTGGCGTGCATCATCCTCGAAAGCGATCGCGGCGCGGCCAGTGAGAAAGCGCCCTGAGGATCGGGGCACCCTTCACCCGGACTGCGGCCGATTGCGTCCGGAGGGTGACTCGATGGGGGCGCCGAACGCCGTCACCACCCAGTCGAGCAGACTTGCGTAGGCCTCGACTCCGAGGGCGAGCCGCCGCTCGCGGGCCTGCTCCACCGCACGATCAGCCACAATCGCGGCCGTGCGGACGCCCGCATTGATGCCTGCCTCCCAGTCGGACGGCGCGTCGCCCACCATCCACACCTCCTCCGCCGCGAAAGCATGCGCCGCGAGCATCTCGCGGATAAACCGCGGCGACGGCTTGCGATACGCCGAAGGCTCGTCGGGCCGCTCGGGGGCGACACAGATCCGCGCGAACAGGTCGTCGCCGAGATCGAGCATCTCGATCATCCGCCGGTTTACGGCCTCGACGTCGGCGGCCGAAAAATACCCGCGACCGACGCCCGACTGGTTCGTGAAGAGAAACAATGTCGAGCCGGCCTCGCGGGACCACTCCAGCGCCTCGCGCACCCCCGGCAGAATCGCCACGCCCTCCGGTGAGCCCAGATAATCCCGGTTCTCGATGAGCGTGCCGTCGCGGTCGAGAAAAATCGCCTGCGGCGCGCCGTGCGTGGCATCCATGCCGAATACTCTACCTTCGCGGATCGACACGCGAGTTGTTCAAGACGAATCGGCCTCGCCTCTGGATCGGCACCTGGAAACTGACCGACACATGTACATTCGTATCTTTTCTCGGATGGTATCCTGACCAAATAAAGCGGCCAGAAGCAGCCACGCCACGGGGAATCGCACCATCCGGAATGATGCTTTTCTCACATGGCAGCGGCGGGCGGCTTTCACCACACACGAGGCACATGCGGCCGCACCGTGCCTTGCTGCGATAGTAGGCTGGCACCAGATCTGCGAACTCGTGGAAGGCGACTGCACTGCCGCAGCCCGCTCATGACACTCCAGCCACCGTCCGACACCGCCACATCTCCGCGCGTCCTGATCGTCGGCGACGTGATGCTCGACCGGTATTTCGAGGGAACCGTCGACCGCGTTTCCCCCGAGGCGCCCGTGCCGCTGCTCCACGTGCGCCGCACATTCAACCGCCCGGGCGGCGCAGCGAACGTCGCCGTCAACGTCGCGGCGATGGGGGGGCAGACGCGGCTCGTCGGTGCAGTGGGCAGAGACGAGGCGGGCCGCCAACTGCGAGCCGTGCTCGATGCCGACGGGGTGGCCTGCGGCGATCTGCTGGACGTCGACACCATCCCCACGACCGTGAAGACACGGCTGATCGCCTCCCACAACCAGGTCGCCCGGTTTGACGAGGAGGGCCGGCTTGGTGACGACGGCATACGGTCCGAACTCGTGTCGCGAATCGTGAAGGCCGTCTCCGGTGCCGACTTGGTCCTGATTTCCGACTACGTCAAGGGCGTCTGCGACCCGGCGGTCTGCCGCGCCGCCATCGATGCCGCCGTAGGCCGGGGTATCCCGGTGATCGTCGACTCAAAAAGCATCGACTACACCATGTTCCGCGGCGCCGCTGTGATCACACCCAACCGCAACGAGGCGACAAACGCGGCGGGATTCCCGATCCGCACGCTGGACGACGGCGTCCGGGCCGCCCGGGTCATCCGCGAGCGGTTCGGCATCGCCGCCGTCGTCGTGACCCTCGGCGAGCAGGGGATGGTGTTCGTCACCGAAGGGGAGGCCGACGTCATCCCCACGCAGGCTCGGCAGGTCTACGACGTCACGGGCGCAGGCGACTCTGTCGTCGCAGCTCTGTCCGTCGCGCTAGGACGAGGCATGTCGATGCGGAGTGCATGCCTGTTGGCCAATGCCGCGGCTGGGCTCCAGGTGGCCCGCGTGGGGACGTCGCGCATCACATGGAGCGAGATGACCTCGGCTCTCGACGGCCAGCCCCCCAGCTCCCGCGGAAAGATCGTCACGCGGGACGAACTGCGGCGGGCCGCCCGGGAGGCGAGGGCCGAAGGAAAGCGGATCGGCTTCACAAACGGCTGCTTCGACATTCTGCATCACGGGCACGTCCGGCTGCTGGAGGCCGCGGCTTTGGAATGCGACCTCCTCGTCGTGGGCGTGAACTCCGACGCCTCGGTCACGAGGCTCAAGGGCCCGCCGCGGCCATTCGTCCCTGCGGCGGAGCGTCAGGCTGTGCTGGCCGGACTGTCCGCGGTCGGTCTCGTCTGCGAGTTCGGCGAGGACACCCCGCTGGAACTGATCAAGGCCATCGAGCCCGACGTGCTCGTGAAAGGGGGCGACTACCGGCCCGCGCAGATCGTCGGTTCAGATATCGTGCTGGCCCGTGGCGGGCGGGTCGTGACGCCCCTGTTCGTCCCCGACGCATCGACGACGGGGGTCGTCGCACGGATCAGGCAGGCGTCCGGCCCCGGCGGCGATTCAGCAATTCCCGGACCTTCCGCTCCACCATCTCCACGGTGATACCCTGCATGCAAAGGTTGTTTGCGCAGGACGAGAGCCGGTTGTTGTAGATACTCACGCACGGGCTGCACGGGAGGTTGATCGAGATCCTGTGGGCACGCGGCCCGAGAACCCCCCAGACCTTCGGCGTTTCCGGGCCGACCAGCGTGAGGATGTCGATGTCGGTCAACGCAGCGAAGTGCCCTGGGCCACTGTCGTTGGAAACCAACACGTCGGCGAGCGTGTAGAGGACCAGGAGTTGCCGCATCGTCGTTCGACCAGCGAGCGAAAAGCACCGCGGGTGACTCACGGTGTGGACGAGTTCATCGATCGGTGCCGCTTCCGAAGGTGAGCCCGTGAACGCGACGAAGATGTCGGGGTCGGCGGCGAGCAGCCTCTTCGCCAGTTCGACGTAGCGGCCGTCGTCCCACTTGCGCAGGGGAATGAGGTCGCTGGCATTCGCATTGAGCAGAACCAGGGGACGCGGATCATCCAGGCCGGCGGCTTCCCGGAGCGTCCGTCGCACCGCCTGGATTTCCTCCGGCATGGCCACGAATCGCATCAGCGTCGTGTCGAGCTTCCCCAACTCGATGTCGAGCGCGGGCAGGCCGTCGGGGTCGCGCCACAGGGCCTCCGCGAGCAGCAGGAAAGCGTAGAGGGCGTGTAGGTGCGGATTGTACAGCAGGCGGTGCGTCATCAGGTCGCCTCGCCAGGGGCCGTCACCGTGGTAACTGTGATACCCGGCACGGCGAGAAGCGCCCGTGAGATACGCCATCACCGCGGACGACCGCGCGAAAAACTCGAAGTCGAGCACGGCGTCGACCCGCTCCCGGCGAGCCCGCAAGATCCCGCTCAGGAGCCCGGCGAACGTGCCGATCACGCCTCCCTTCGGCACGGAGATGACGTTTTCCGGAGGGACGATGTCGAGCATGTCGAGGATCGGGCGGTTCTCCTCGAGCACCATGAAGAAGATATTGTCCCGGCCCACTCGTTCCACCACGGCGCGCAGTGCCGGGTAGGCGACCACCGTCGCACCCTGCTCCACGAGCTTGAGCACGAGCACGCGCCGGATCGGTCCCGCAGGCCGTCGCCAGTCGAACAACCGCCGCCAGAGCGTGAGCAGGGCACAGGCGGGAATCCCGAGCCAGCGGTCCACGAAGCGAATGGTTGAGGCGTTCATGCCGCCAGAGCATACCGTCGAAAACAGCAGGCAGCCTACAGGAACGTGTCGCGCGCCGCAGAAGGCTCGATTTGCTCGACCGGCATGTTCGATTCGATCACGTGATCGATGTAGCGGTTCATGCTGTTGTAGAAGCACGCGATGTCGGCGCACGTCTCGGTGGCGTTGAACGACAGCAGGTTCTGCACGGTCGCCTCGGCGGTCCTGTCGGCCGCTTGGGGATCCGCATAGCCGAGTTTCGTGCCCACTTGGGCCCGGGCATCACCGCGCCAGGCTGGGCAGTGCACGATGCTGAACGGGCTCACCACCTGCCGCAGGAAGCCGGCGTAACAGATCTGCGGCTGCTCCCGCAGCACGTCAAGCCGCCCCGAGAGCATCGCGATTAGGTTCTGGCTCTGCACGATCCTGACGTCCCCGGCGACCTCCTGTGCCTCGGCGATCCTGGCGCTGATGCGGGCGTTGACGGCCGCGACTTCCTCGGACGGCACACCGTCCATCAGCGTTTCCCCCTTCACCTCCCGCTTGATGAGGCAGGGCTTCAGCGAGAGATACGTGAACCCATGCTCGCGAGCGTTCACGGCGGCGCCGGGGATCTCGTCGATGTTGTCGCGGAGTTTTCGGCCGTGGTATTCCTGCCCGGGCGGTACGACGACATAGGAGTAGCCCAGTTGGATCGCGGGATTCGCCTCCTTGATGGACAATCCATTGGCGAGGATCTCGGCGAGCGTGTTGCGCGGCTTCTTGCCCGCCTGCCCGAAGTGGATGTCCTGATAGGTCTCGTTCGTCGCTGCATCGATCGAGAATCGCACCCAGTCGGTCGGCTGAAACTGGTCTGCGACCGCGACGATCTTGTGCGCATGGCCGCCGTGCGTCACCAGCCCGAGCTCGAGTCCGCGGGCCTTGATGTGCCGCACGATCTCGCCGAATGCGGGGTGGAGCGTCGGCTCGCCGCCCCCGATCAGGATCACGGAGCACAGCCCCCGGTCAGCGAGCGTGTCGATCGTGCTGAGCACACTTTCGCCCGAATACTTCGGACCGGTGTTGATCACCTCGTCGTCGACACAGTGGCCGCAGGCGTGGTCGCAGGCGGTCGTCAGGTCGAGGTTGATCGATAGAAGTGGGGTCGCGACGAGTTTCTCGACCGACCCCGTCGCCCGGTAGTGACGCAGCCCGGCGACGAACGCCCGGAACGCCGCGATCGTCCGCGGTTGCCGCAGTTTATCGCCGAACTGGTGAATGGTCGGTGGCGGTCCGCCGACCGACGTCTTCAATTCATCGGATTGCATGACGGGAAGCCGCCGGAGGAAAGCGGAGATCATCCGAGCGTGAAGGACCCACCTCCTCACTACACTATCCGGGGTCATCCGGGCGAGCAAATGCCGCAGGGAACGCCGCGGGCGTCCTACCATGAAGATCCTTGTCACCGGTGCGGGAGGCTTCATCGGCCGCCACGTCGTCGATCGCCTCGTCGCGGCCGGCCACGAAGTCGTCGCCGTCGGCCGCGGCGTGGTCCGCGATGACTGCCGCGTCATCGCGAACAGATTCGACGCCTGCGACTGGTCGCAGGTCGGTGGACTCGACGGACTCGTCCATCTGGCTGCGATCAACGACACTTCGATCCATGACGAGGTGGAACTGCTCCGGGTGAACGTCGGCGCGGCGATCGACTCCTTCGAATCCGCAGTGAGATGCGGCTGCGGCCGGATCGTCTACGCCTCGACGCTGCACGTCTACGGACAGATTCCAGCGCCCATGTCGGTGGAGCGTTCGACCCCGGCGCCGGTGAGCCCGTACGGCCGCTCGAAACGTGTGCTGGAGCAGGCGGCGACTGAATTGGCCGGGCGGCGCGGTGTCGCATGCCTCGGGCTTCGGCTCGCCAACGTCTACGGCCCAGGCGAGTTGCACAAGGGGCGGATGGCGAGCCAAGTGCTGCAGATCGCCAGGCAGATGCGAGGCGGGGATCCCGAGGTGTTCGCCCCGGGCACCCAAGTCCGCGATTTCGTCTTTGTGGAGGACGTCGCCGCGGCGATCGAGTCGGCGGTGACGGCCGCCCATCCGCCGGAGCTCCCGGTGCTCAACTGCGGCTCCGGAGAAGGCACGTCGTTCAACGACCTGATCGGGCACCTCAACGCCGCCCTGGGGCTGGCCCGACGCCCCTGCTACGTGCCCGAACCTGCCGGCTACCTGTCGCGCGTGATACTCGACATCGACGCCACGACGGCAGCCCTCGCCTGGCGGCCGCGGACGATCCGGGCGGGCATCGCCGGGTACCTCGCAGCGGGCGACCTTCGCTGAACGCCCCCGCGGGCAAGCTCCGGTTGAATGCGTGCGGGACCGACTTTTTCCCGCCGCGCCACGCGGCGCTGTGGCCGCAGTGGCCTGCTCTTCGCGATCCACCCCGTCGCCGTCGAGTCGGTGGTCTGGGTCTCCGAGGCATGGCGTCGGGGAACGCCTAGCCGAGCCACGTCCGCCAGGCGAGCCACAGGAGCTCACCGGCGCTGTGGATGATCGCGGTGACGTCGGCCTTGCTGCGGCCGCGAGTCCGCTCGGTGAACGTGATCGGTATCTCCACGATCCTCCCCCCGGCCCGATGAACCTCCCAGAGCAGGTGCTCGAAGAACGCGTAGCCCGCGGAGAGCGTGCTGGGCACCGGATCGAGCACTGCGACGCGAACCGCGCGAAAGCCGCTCGACGCGTCGCGGATCGGCACGCGGAGCACCCAGCGCGTGAACCACGACACCATGCGGCTGGCCACGTGCCGCTTGATCGGCCAGCCCACGATCCGGCCGCCCGGCACGCGACGCGATCCGACGACGACGGCGGCGGGACGGCCGCCGACCGGCTCGAGTGCCGCCAGCAATCGGGGGATATCGGCGGGGTCGTGGCTAAAGTCGGCGTCCATGTTGACGGCCACGTCGAAGCCACGCTGCCTGCCAAGCTGAAAGCCCTCCATGATCGCCGACCCGAGGCCCCGCCGACCATGCCGCACGAGCACGTGCAGCCGGGGCTCGGCCTCCGCCCGCTCAAGCGCCACCCTGCCGGTGCCGTCGGGCGAGTCGTCGTCGACGATCAGCAGTTGCAGCTCGGGCGACACCGCGAGCACGCGATCGATCAGAGCGACGATGTTGTCGCGCTCGTTGTAGGTCGCCGACACGACGAGCACTCGGCCCGGAGGCCAGTCGTCACGGGATCGGGTGGCTGCGGTCGTGGCCATCGTGGCCGGAAGCTTACCCGCCGCGGCGCAGGCGTGCGAAGAGCCGGCGATAGTCGCCCAGCCGCACCGCCGCAATCGACGGCGGCGTCCCGGCGGGAACCAGCATGTCTTCCTCGATCACGACCATATCTGCATCGTCGCACGCCGCGGCCTCCGTGTCCCCCGAGGTCGCCGTGCCGCCGGCCGGCGCCGCGGCGGTCTCACGGGCACCGTCGTCGCCACCGGCGCCGTCGCCGCGGCCGCCGTCGCGGCCCCGCCCGCCGGCCAGCTCGCGGCCGGCCTTCGTCGCCCGTTCACCCTCGAGTTCCATCAGCTCGCGGACGATGGCCTCGCCCTCGCGGCTGGAGACCCGCGGCTGGCCGCCGAAGCCGTCACCCGACCGCACGAGGTAGCGATCCACGATCCGTTCCTCCTGCTCGAAGAACTCCTGGAACGGGTCGGCGTCGGCGTCGAACACGAACTCCACGTCCGGCCCGTGCCACGGATCGACGTTCCCGCGGAAGCCGTCGTCGGCCTGCCGCGACGCCGCCGGGCCGGCCACGGGCACGCCCTCCACTGCGTCGTCGAACCGGGTGAAGACCTCCTCGTCCAGCGACCCGAATTCGATCGTCGACAACGGCGCCGCGTTGCCGAAGTCCATGCCGGGCGCACGGTCCGCGGCGGCGGGCCCCGCGACGGCCGGGGCCTCGTCCGCTGCCATGCCGCCGAGGGGGCCGGGCGCGGGCAGCCGCTGGATCTCCTGCCACGCCGCGGCGATGTCGGCCGGCCGCACGCGACGGCCCTCCCCGACCAGCACCAGCGCCTGGTCGCAGATCTGGTTGACAAGCCGCGGCACGCCGTCGGCGGCGCCGTAGACGGCGTCGTCGCAGCCGCGATCGAAGGCCGCATCCCAGTCGAGTCCGGCGGCCTTCATCTGCGTCCGCAGGTAGGCGACGGTCTCTGCATGGTCGAGCGGCTCGAGGTAGGCCCGCATCGCGATCCGCTGGGTGCAGCTCTCCATCTTCGGCGCGCCGAGCCGCTCCTCGAGGGACGACGTGCCCGCGAGCACGATGTGCACCGCCGGCAGCGGCGTGGGCGTGTTGGCGAGGAGCCGCAGTTCCTCGATCAGCCGCAACGGCAGCGTGTGGGCCTCGTCCACGAGGATCACGAGCCCCGAGCCCCGTGCGGCCAGGCCGCGGACGGTCTCGACCACGGCGATCCGCAGCTCCGCCTCGTCGATGCCGCGGTAGGGCTGCCCGAGCTCCGCCAAAATCGACTGCCACAGCGCCCGACGCGTGCAGATCCGCGCCCCCGAAAGCAGCGCCACCGCGAAGTCGTCGCCCACGCTCTCCGCCACCTTCGCCAGCAGGAGCGACTTGCCGGTGCCGGGTGAACCGACCACCAGCGAGAATCCCTCGGCGCGCCGGATCGCGCGATCGACGCCGTGCAGCGCCCCGTCGATCAGCTTCGCGGGGTGGTAGAACTGCGTGCGCGGGGCGGCCATGAACGGGCGGGAGGACGGGAAGCGGCGGGAGGAACGCATCTGGCTGAAGTGTCCGGAGGTGGTTGTGAGCGACCGACGTGCCTCGTACCGTTGTGATGTCGACAAACGGCGGCACCTTCCTGCACCGTCCACCGCCGCCGTAGACTTTCACGGAGGGGCGAAAGGCCCCGGTCGCGACCGGTGGCGCCGGATATGCCGCCCGGAGGTGATCGCATGTTCCACGTGAAGATCTGCGGCGTGATGACCGCCGTCGACGCCCGCATGGCGTGCGACGCTGGCGCCGACGCGGTCGGCCTCAACTTCGTCGACGGCTCGCCGCGTCGGCTCGACGTCGACGCCGCCCGCGCGGTGGCGGCCGCGGTGCCTCGGGGCGTGGCGAAGGTGGGCGTCTTCGCCGGCACGGCGGCGGCCGACATCCTCCACGTGGCCCGCGCGGTGGGCCTCGACGCCGTGCAGTTGCATGGCCACTTCGGCGGCCCAGGACCGGTCGACCCGCCCGCCCGCTGCGGCGAACTCTGCGGGGTGCCGGTAATCCGCGCCGTGCGGCTGGAGGCCGGCGCCGGCGAATCGGACCGCCTGGCCACCGCCCGCCGCTGGATCGAGGAGGCAGTGCGGGCCGGCGCCGGCCCGGTCATGGCGCTCGTCGACGCCGCCGCGACGGGCACCGCGGGGGGCGGCCTCGGCGGCACCGGGGCGCTCGTCGACTGGATGGCCCTGGCCCGCGCCGGGGCGCTGCCAGTGCCGCTGGCGCTGGCGGGCGGCCTCACCCCCTCGAACGTCGCGGAGGCGATCCGGGTGACGGGCGTGCGCGCGGTCGATACGGCCAGCGGCGTCGAGACAGCGCCGGGACGCAAGGATCCCGCCAAGGTGGCCGCCTTCGTTGCGGCCGCCCGCCGGGCCATGGGGATGCGGTGAGAGCCGCCGGGGGGGGCCGCCCCGGCCCGAGAACCCTTTGCGGCTGACGGCGGGCCGCTACCATAATGGCGATCGCGACCATCAGGTGTTCGCGGCCCATTCGTTCCCGCCCTCCCAGGAGCCCTGCCCGTGGCCCACGTCGAAACCCGCCTGCCGTACAAAGTCGCCGACCTCTCGCTGGCCGATTGGGGACGCAAGGAGATCATGCTGGCCGAGAACGAGATGCCCGGGCTGATGGCGCTGCGGCAGAAGTATGGCCGGACGAAGCCGCTGGCCGGGGCGCGGATCGCCGGCTGCCTCCACATGACGATCCAGACGGCGGTGCTCATCGAGACGCTCAAGGCGCTGGGCGCCGAGGTCACTTGGAGCAGCTGCAACATCTTCTCGACCCAGGACCACGCCGCGGCCGCCATCGCCAAGGCCGGCTTCCCGGTCTACGCCTGGAAGGGGATGAACAACGAGGAGTTCGACTGGTGCATCGAGCAGACGCTCTTCTTCCCGGGGGGCGAGCCGCTGAACATGATCCTCGACGACGGCGGCGACCTCACCGCCATGGTGCACACCAAGTTCCCGGAGCTGCTCGGCGGCATCCGCGGCCTCTCCGAGGAGACCACCACGGGCGTGCACCGGCTCTACCAGATGCATGAGAACGGCGAACTCAAGCTCCCGGCGATCAACGTCAACGACTCCTGCACCAAGAGCAAGTTCGACAACCTCTACGGCTGCCGGGAGAGCCTGGCCGACGGCATCAAGCGGGCCACCGACGTCATGGTGGCCGGCAAGGTGGTCGTCGTCTGCGGCTACGGCGACGTCGGCAAGGGCTGTGCCCACGCCATGAAGGCCCTGGGGGCCCGCGTCATCGTCACCGAGATCGACCCCATCAACGCCCTGCAGGCGGTGATGGAGGGCTACGAGGTGACGACCATGGAGGAGGCCGCCTCGCGGGGCCAGATCTTCGTGACGGCCACCGGCTGCCGCGACGTGATCCTGGGCGAGCACATCCAGAAGATGCCCAACGACGCGATCATCTGCAACATCGGGCACTTCGACCTGGAGATCGACGTCGCCTGGCTGGAGAACACCAAGGGCGTGAAGAAGGTCGAGATCAAGCCGCAGGTCGACCGCTACACGCTGCCGAGCGGCAACTCGGTGATCGTGCTGGCGGAGGGCCGGCTCGTGAACCTTGGCTGCGCCACCGGGCATCCGTCGTTCGTGATGAGCACGAGCTTCACCAACCAGGTGCTCGCGCAAATCGCCCTCTGGACGGAAACGGAGAAGTACGACGTCGGCGTCCACCTGCTCCCCAAGAAGCTCGACGAGGAGGTGGCCCGGCTGCACCTCGACAAGCTGGGCGTGAAGCTCACGAAGCTCACCCCGAAGCAGGCGGAATATCTGCACGTGACCGTCGATGGCCCGTTCAAGCCCGAGTACTACCGCTACTGATTCCGCTGGTTTGCTCCAGCGTTTCGTTTCCCGTGAAACTCCCGCAGCGGGCCGCGTCGCCTCACCACTGGCGACGCGGCCCGTGTCTTTTTTGCTACCATTCCCGCTTCGTCCGGGTTCGTCATCCGGCTTCGTGATTCAGCCTTCGTCATTCGGGTTCGTCGTACGGTCCTCTCACTCGCAAGGAACAGCATGCCCTCCGTCGCCCCGCTCCGTGGTCTCCGCTACGACCCCAAGCACGTCGGCGCCCTCTCGCAGGTGATCGCGCCTCCCTACGACGTGATCGACGCCGCCCTCCAGACCCGGCTCTACGAGAAGCATCCCGCCAACGTGATCCGGCTGGAGCTCAACCGGGAGGAGCCGGGCGACGACGACCGCTCGAACAAGTACACGCGGGCGGCCCGGTTCCTCAAGGAGTGGCGGGAGCAGGGGGTGGTGATGCAGGAGCCGGCGGCGGCCCTCTACGTCTACCACCAGGAGTTCGAGGTGGAGGGGGAGCGGCATGTCCGCCGCGGCGTGATGGCCCGGGTGCGGCTGGAGCGGTTCGGCACCGGCAACATCCACCCGCACGAGGAGACGATGTCGGGGCCGAAGCAGGACCGCCTGCTGCTCACCCGTGCCTGCCGGGCAAACCTCAGCCAGGTGTTCGGGCTCTATCCAGACCCGCAGGGCGAGGTGCAGGCCCTGCTCGACAAGGCAGTGGCCGGCCAGCCGCCAGTGGAGGCGACCGATCACCTGGGCGTCCGCAGCTGGATGTGGCCGCTCACCGACGAGACGGTCGCGGCCAAGGTGGCCGGCCTGATGGGCCCCAAGCCCGTCTTCATCGCCGACGGCCACCACCGCTACGAGACCGCCTGCAACTACCGCGACGAGGTGGCCGCGGCCTACGCCCAGGCCCACGGCGGGGCGGCCCTGCCGGCCGACCACCCGGCCAATTTCGTGCTCATGATGCTCGTGGGGATGAGCGACCCGGGCCTCGTGGTGCTCCCCACCCACCGGCTCTTCGTGAAGCCCTCCGTGGCCACGGCCGCCGAGCTGGCGGCGAAGCTCGGCGACTGCTTCGCGACCGAGGCCGCCGGCACGGGCCCAGGAGCCGCCGACACGGTCTGGGACCGGATCGACGTCGAGAACAAGCAGGGAACGCTTGGCCTCTACACGGCGGGCGACCAGGCCTGGACGCTGGCCCGGATCACCCCCGCCGGCCGGGCCCGGATGGACACAGTGGCTGCCGACCACGGGGCGGCCTGGCGGAGCCTGGGCGTCTCGATCCTGCACCGGCTGGTGGTGGGCGAACTGCTCGGCGCGAAGGAGATCCCCACGCCCGGCTACGTGCACCTGGTCCGCGAGGTTGTGGAGGGCCTGGGCACGGCCACGTATCCGCTGGCCGCCCTTGTGATGCCGGCGAGCGTGGAGGACATCCGCAAGGTGAGCGAGACGGGCGAGCGGATGCCTGCCAAGAGCACCTACTTCTATCCGAAGCTCGCCAGCGGCCTGGTCTTCAACCCGCTCGAGTAGCGGTGCAGCAGCGAGGCCTTGTCATCGCGCTACGGCTGCGGCGGCTCGTCGAATCCGCGAGGGCTTTCCATACCCAGGGAGCCAGCGTGTTCCATGGCTGGGCGATGCGGGAGGCGAAGGGCTCTCCGTGTCCCGAGAGCCGGCGTAGCTGACAAGCGAATCCAGGATGGCGAAGCGCCGGCAGCTTCGAGAGAGCGGAGGCCAGGATGGCCGGAGCGAACGTCCGGCGACGGGATGCGGGGAGCCCGAAGCCGGAACCTCCCCAGCGATGTTCAGCCTCAGCCAACGTGGGTCCGGAGCAGCTGCGACGGCCGCGAAACCACCGCCTGCGGTTCCACGTGGAACGGGGGCCATGGGCGAACTAGGCAAGGCGGGCGGTTTCACGTGAAACCGCGTTCATGTGGTGCCGGATGTTGCCGATACACCGAGAGCACGCATCGTGCCGCGAGTGTCGTTGGGAAGGAATCTGCGCGTGGGAAGGATTCTCTGCGTGGCGAACCAGAAGGGCGGCGTCGGGAAGACGACCACCGCCTCCAACCTCGCGGCAGGCCTAGCCCGGAGCGGCATGCGAACGCTCTTGCTCGACCTCGACCCGCAGTGCAATGCCACGACCGGCTTCGGCGCCGCACCCGCCGCCGCCCATCCGCTCGTCTCGGAGGCGCCGCTCTCGGAGGCGGTGCTCGCGACGGGGATCGCCAACCTCTCGATCATCCCCGGCAGCCGGAGCGTCCGCGACGTCGAGCGGATCGCGGCCGAGGCGCGGAGCGGATCGATGGTGCTCGAAAACCATCTGGCTGGCGGTCTCAACGCCTGGGACTACTGCCTGATCGACTGCCCGCCGAGCGTGGGCGAACTCACGCGGACGGCGCTGGCCGGCAGCACCGAGGTGCTCATGCCGATCCAGTGCGAATACTTCGCGCTCGAGGGGCTCACCCAGATGATCGAGGTGATCCGCGACGTGATGGCGGAGCGGCCCGGCCGGCTGCGGTTCAGCGGCATCGTGCTGACGATGCACGACGCGAATCTGGAATTGACGACGGAGGTCGAGGCCGAGGTGAGGGACTTCTTCGGGGAGATCGTCTTCGAGACGGTCATCCCGCGCGACGTGGCCGTCTCGGAGGCGCCCAGCCACGCGCAGAGTGTGCTCGATTACGCGCCGCGCTCACGAGGAGCGCGGGCCTACACGGAACTGTGCATGGAGGTACGCGACTGTGAGTAGGGAACGACGCCTGGGCCGTGGACTCGAGGCCCTGCTGGGCCGTGCCGGAATCGAACCCGCGGGCCCCGCGCCCGCGACCATCGGCAACGCCGCTCTGGCATCCCGCTCCGAGCTCGGCTCCGGCGCCGCCCGGCTCATCCTCCACAAGCCCGAGGAGCTGGAGCAGGCGGCTGCGTCGCTGCCCACCAGCGAGATCGCCACGGGTCTCGTCGACCCGAACCCCTGGCAGCCGCGGAGCGTCGTCAACGACGCCGACCTGGCCGAGCTGGCCAACAGCCTCCGCGATCACGGCCTCGTGCAGCCGGTCGTGGTGCGGGCGAAGGGCGACCGCTACCAGCTGATCGCCGGTCAGCGGCGGCTCTTCGCGGCGCGGCGGCTCGGCTGGCAGTCGGTGCCCGTCCGGGTGCTCGACGTCGACGACCGGCAGATGTCGGAGATCGCGATCGTCGAGAACCTGCAGCGGCGCGACCTCGACCCACTGGAGAAGGCGGCCAGCTTCAAGCAGTATCTGGCCGCCTGGGGGGGCACGCAGGACGAGCTTGCCAAGCGGCTCTCGGTCGACCGCTCGACGGTTGCCAACCTGATCCGGCTCTTGGAGCTGCCGGCGCGGGTGCAGGAGCGGCTGCGGTCGGGGGCGATCTCGATGGGCCACGCCCGCGCGCTTCTGCCATTGGGCGACGAGGAGGAGCAGTGCCGGCTGGCCGACCAGATCGTGGCCGAGGGGATGTCGGTCCGCGCGATCGAGTCTGAGGTGGGCGAGATCCTCCGCGCCGAGGACCATGCCGAGCACTTGGCCGAACAGTCGTCCGACGGTGATGACGACAGCGTCGGCACCACGACGATCGGATCGAAGCCGGCAACGCCTGCGAAGCGGCGGCCGGGCCGGCCGGCGACGAAGCGGGCGGGCCAGACGGCGGCGGTGGAGACCGACCTGCGGCGGGCCCTCGGCGTGAAGGTGGTGGTGCACGCCAACGGCAAGGGAGCGGGCCGGATCGTGATCCCGTTCGCCGATCTCGACGAGTTCCAGCGGCTCTTCGACCAGATCACGGGCTGACAGCCCGGCCGCGGGTTTCGCGACCAGAACGGAAACAGCCGCCGCAGGCCCTGTTGGCCGGAACGGCCGCCGCCGATGCGGTACACTCGTGGCCGGCCCGCATTCAGTTGGCCGGTGTTCGGGGCGTAGCGCAGTTGGCAGCGCGCCTGGTTTGGGACCAGGAGGTCGAGAGTTCGAATCTCTCCGCCCCGATTCGTCTTTGACCTTGAAATAAAGGTTTTTGCCGATGGCCGCCGGGCTGGGCGGCTGTGTACACGTCGCTACCGCACCGTCCTTTCGGATAACGCTACGGCCACATCGCGGCCAAACCTCGGCTCATCCGGCCCTTCACGCTTTCCCGCTCATCCGAAGAGAAGAACACGCCCGACGGCTATGGCTGTCTCGCCGGTCAGCGGGCTACCGCAACCGCTGGTTGATCTGCTCGAGCAGCAGCACCTTGTGCAGGGACTTGCTCTCGAGGTTGGCACACAGCCGCTCGATGTTGTCGATCGCAGAATGCATGACGGCATCGGATTTCCAGTCGCCCTAGAGAGCCGCCACCTTGGCGGTGATCGATTGCAACTCGACGCCGTATGACACGTATTCAATCATGCGCCGCACGTTCGTCTCGTTGCTGGCGCCGCTCGACCCCGACGCCTCACTGCACAAGAGTCGCGTCGGATACCTGGCCACCTGCAGCATGTCGGTGACGTGCGAGAAACTCCGCCGTTCGTTGAGCTCGCGCACGGCCCGGTTCCGCTCGATACGGCGTTGAATGGGCCGCATCGTGAAACCGCCGGCGACGGTCGCGGCAAGAACCGTGAAGAACGAGTCCCGCGACAGATATGCGGGAGATGATCGATGCCCCCGACGCACCGGACGCGCAGAAGGGACGATCGTGAACGCAGGCGGTGGTGCGAGCGGCACGCGTGTTCCCGAGCTGGGGATCGACCCGCAGACGAACAGCCGTCCCCGTGCGTGAGCCGGCTCCGCTTCTCGCTATGCGGCGTTCGCGTGCACCTGTGAGGCGCGGCCGAACACGGCGTAGAGCGAGTCGCTCAGCGGTTGCCGATCGGCCAGTGTCATCCGCACGACCCGCAGGCCCGCCGCTTGCCCCATCGCGACCAGGGTCTTGGGTGTGAAGTAATTCACGTGGTCCGGCCAGCGATACCCGCACCAGCGGCTGCCACGGACGTGACGCGCGAGGCACGCGTAGTTCGGAACCTTCACGACGACTCTCCCGTCAGCCGCGAGCCGGGAGACGCAGCGCCGCAGGAGCGGCAGCGGCTCGATCTCGTGCTCGAGAATGCAGGAAAGCACGATCGCGTGCACGCTGTCACTTTCCACTTTGGCGAGCCCGTCGATGCCGGTGGCGTGGATGCAGCGGCCGCCGTGACGTCGCAGCGCCCGGCTGGAGCGTTGCGCGAGCACGTTCGAGATTTCGATGCCGATGGGCTCGATCCGGGCAGCGACACCTTCGGGCAGCTGCTCGACTACGCGGTGGGCGAGCATGCCCTCGCCGCAGCCCACGTCCACCAGCCGCAGCGGATCCTGCGGCGCCCGGCGGGCGACATCCTGCAGCACACTGGCGACGAGTGCTGTCATCTTGTCCCGACGCAGGACCCGCCGGCGAAAACGCTTCATCCAGCCACTGACGGCGTGCACCACGGGCTCGCGTTCGCTGCGGAGTGCCGCCTCACGCTCGTGCGTCGCCTCCCAGGCGAACGCATCTTGAAACAGGTGCTGGGCCGGCGGATTCGCCAGGTACACGAAGCCGGTCTCCTCGCAGCGCCGCAGATCCCATGGCGCCGGGGCGGCACGGAGCCGCACGTTTGTGGACGGATGTTCGAGCAGCGGGCAGGTGCGCAGGCGCTGGCTCATCGAAGGCCCTCGAGGAGATGCGGAGCCGCGACGGAGGCCCCGTTGGTTGCTCCTATCGGCACACTCGCTCTGACCGCACCAGTCGGACCTCCGGCTGCCGACGGCGTTCATGCCCAGACCCCGCAGAACTGTCGGACGATCGAAACACCGACGACGTTCCTTGCCCAAGCCGCCCGCAATGACACGCGTTCCCCTGCCCCCCCCACCCTCCCCCTCCCCGCTGGCTTGACGGGCCGGAATTCCCTGCACAACCGGCACATCCGCTCCCGATTCTGATACGGGATGTTCGCACGTATCGCTCGCGTTATCGCCGGGTTGCTGCTGGTTTTCGCCTCGTGCCTCGAGGGATCAGCGGCACTGCGCGCCGAAGACTCCGCGCCGCCGGCGGCGCCGCTGCCGCCGCCACTCCTCACGACGGCCGACGAGGCTTCCGCGGCCGTTGACAGCCTCGCTGAAAACGTTGGCCTCGCTGACGACGTCGAACAGACCCAGTACTACGAGGACATGCTGCATCCGCGCGACGCCGAGCAGGAGGCGATGATCCGCGCGCTCGTCGACGAGGCCGTCACCGCCAGGCTCGCCGGGATTCCGCGGCCGCGGTACATCCCCGCCACCGACATCGCGCCGCCCAAGGGCCTGCTGTTCCTCAACAACAACCCGCGCCGCGGCGACTTTCCCTTCGCGATGGCGCTCGGCGGCTACATGCAGCTGCGGTGGCTCGAGTTCGCCCGCGATGCGACCACGTTCACCAACGCCGCCGGCCGTCAGATCAACGTCAACAACATCAACACGTTCAACATCAACCGCTTCCTGCTGTCGTTCCACGGCCACGTCGTCGACGAGCGGCTCGTCTACAACTTCGCCCTCTTCGGCACGACCAACGTCGGCATCCGCTCGGGCGTCGTGCCGATCGGCATCCTGGGCTGGAAGTTCAGCGAGGAGGCGACGCTCGGCGCGGGGATGTCGCAGGTGCCCGGGTCGCGCGAGTGGGAGCTGGCGTCTCCCTGGACCATCGGCATCGACCGCAGCATGGCCAACACCTTCTTCCGTCCAGGATTTAGCCCCGGCGCCGCCGCGATCGGCTCCCTCTTCGACAAGAAGGTCTTCTACATCGCCGGCGTCTGGAACGCGATCGACGGCGGCACGACGGGGGTGCTCCGCCGTGGCACGTCGATGGCGTGGGCCGGAAACACCTGGTGGGAGCCCTGGGGCCCGTTCGGCATCGGCGCGTCCGACATGGAGCACCACGACGACCCCGTGATCCGCCTGGGCACCAGCGGCGTGTTCGCCCCCACCTACGCCAACCCGCTCGTGGGCAACAATCCCGAAGACACGCTCGTGCGGCTCTCCGACGGCACGCCGATCTCGGAGAAGGGCGCCCTGGGCAAGGACACCGTGGTCGACAGGTTCCTCTACCGGCTGGCCACGGTCGACGCGGCCTGGAAGTGGCGAGGAGTGGGCGTGTTCTGTGAGTACTACTGGCGGCTGCTCGATGACTTTACCGGTCAGGGCCCGTTCGACCGCTCGAGCATGTTCGACCATGGCGGCATGGGCTACTTCTCCTGGTGCTTCGTGCCGCGCACCTACGAGGCCTACGCCCGCTCGAGCGTGGTCACGGGCCCCTACGGCACGGGCCAGGAGTATGGCGGCGGTCTCAACTACTACATCAGGCAATCGCGGCAGGCGCGGCTGACGATCGAGGCGCTCTACATGAACCGCAACCCGGCCCAGAACTTCCTCTACCCCTACCGCGCCGGCTACAGCGGCACCGCGATCCAGACCCAGTTCGTCACGGCGTTCTAGACGGCATCGATCGCGGTCTAGAACTTGTTGTTGCAGCTGGTGCAGATCCGCGGCGCCTGGGTTGGGCTGAACGCGTTGCACAGGATGCACTTGTTGCTGTACTTGTTGTTGCAGCTGGTGCAGATCCGCGGCACCTGGGTCGGGCTGAACGCATTGCAGAGGATGCACTTGTTGCTGTACTTGTTGTTGCAACTGTTGCAGATCCGCGGCACATGCGTCGGGCTGAACGCGTTGCACAGGATGCACTTGTTGCCCAGCAGTGCGGTCTCCGAAGGCCGGGGCTCGCCGCTGACGGCCAAGATTCCGGGCCAGGTCACCCCGACCAGCATCACACACACAAGTATCGCGACGCCGGCAGCACGACGAACGATCCACGCTTTTTGGGACACGACGGCTCCTTCGCTTGACTGGCAGGTTGACGGGCTTGCTCGCACCACCCTGCAGAGTGGTCATGCCCGCACTCTATGCGGTCCAGCCACCGGACTGCAATCGCGGTGAAAGATCGAGCGGCTCACGGCCCGGACAGCGCCCGCAGCCCGGCCCAGGCCGCGGCCAGCGCCACGAGGTTCGTGGCGAGCATGTAGCCCAGCGCCTGAATCGCCCTGCCTCCTTCCAGGAGTTCCACCGACTGGAAGGCGTAGCTCGAGTAGGTCGTGAACCCGCCGAGCAGTCCGACGAGCAGGACCGTCTCCATGCTGTCGGGCACCGCATGCCGCGACCGCACCCAGCCCATGATCGCGCCAAACGCGAACGAGCCCGCCACGTTCACGGCGAGCGTGCCCCACGGGAATCCGGGCCCCAAGAGCCGCGTCACCAGGCCGCTGCAGCCGGCGCGGAGCAGCGTTCCGGCGGCGCCGGCGAGGCCGATCAGTGCGAGGTGGGCGAGCTGTTGCATCGCGATTCCGGGTTCGAGCCGCCCCAGCATAGCGGGCTGTGCGGCCGGAATGCTGGCCGGTTGACAGGCATTCCACAACGCCGTCAAATTTTTTGGAGGCCCAAAACATTATGTTTGGATCACCAAAAATGCGTCGGCCGCGTCCGTCCACCATCCACTGCAGCGACCGCGGGGCCTTCACGCTCGTCGAACTACTCGTGGTCATTGCGATCGTCGGCGCCCTTGTCGGCCTGCTGCTTCCGGCGGTCCAGTCGGCGCGGGAAACGGCCCGCCGAGCCAGCTGCGGCAATGGCATGCGGCAACTGGGGCTCGCGTTGCACAACCACCTCGACAGCGAACGGCGGTTTCCGGCCGGCTATCTGGCCGACACCGCGAGCGGTTCCCGCGATGCCGCCACCTGGGATTCGGCCCCCGGCACCGGCTGGGGGCTCGCCATCGCCCCCTTCCTCGAGGAGTCGGCGGCGGTCGTGGGGTACGACCGCACCGCTGGCGTCGCGGCGGCAGCAAATCGGACGATCGTGTCACGGCGGCTCGCCCTGTTTCTCTGTCCATCGTCGACAGGCCCGCGGGACGCCTTCGCCGCTCTCGATCAGACCGGCTCTCCGCACGCTTCCGGCGCCGCGCTCGGCCGCACCGACTACGTTGCCAACGCCGGGCATGAGGATCCGTGGGACGGCCCGCCGCTGGCCACGTGGAACGGCATCGCCAACGGACCACTTTTCCGCAACTCGAAGACACGGCCCGCGACCGTGACCGACGGCCTCTCCAAGACCGTCTTTCTCGGCGAGCACTCCCAGGCGCTCTCGCAGAAGTCGTGGGCGGGAATCGTTCCCGGGGCCTGGAGCCATCCCACCTTTCCCGCCTCCGGAACGCAGCCGGAGCACGCCGCCGCGCTGGTGCTCAGCCACAGCGGGCCAGCCGCCGGGGAGCCGTGGGGCATCCACGTGCCCAACGACGTCGCGGGCCACTGCGACCAGATGTTTGCCCAGCACCCGGCGGGCGCCAACGTGACTCTCGGAGACGGCGCCATGCGGTTCTTCGCGGCGACCATCGACCGGAACGTCTGGGCCGCACTGTGCAGCATGAACGGCGGCGAGGCGGTTTCGCCGCCCGAATGACGCCGGCGGCGGATGCGGCCGCGGGCCGGTCCCGATATACTGCCGAATCGTCCCGCAGGTGGCAGCGTAGGGGATTGGTTTGCAACCCCACCGCGGCCGACAGGTCCGGTCTTTCGCCAAGGAACCCCGCCACGCCACGATGGTGTCATTCAACAAACGCATCCTGTTCGTCGGCTTTGGCGCCGTCGCCCGCTGCACGCTCCCGATCCTGCTCGACCACGTCAAGGTTCCGCCAAAGAACATCACGATCCTCGACTTCGAGCCCCACGAGCCGTCGCTGCGGCCCTGGATCGAGAAGGGGGTCTCGTTCGTCCGCGACAAGGTGACCCCCGACAACCTCGGCGCACTGCTCGGTCGCCACCTGTCCGCAGGCGACCTGCTCATCGACCTGGCCTGGAACATCGACTGCGGCGAGATCGTGCAGTGGTGCCACGACCACGGCGTGCTCTATCTCAACACGTCGGTCGAGCTGTGGGACCCCTACGAGCACGCGAAGGGGGCCCACCCGACGCATCTCACGCTCTATTGGCGGCACATGAACCTGCGCCAACGGATCGACGGCTGGGCCTCGCCCGGCCCCACGGCCGTGCTCGAGCACGGGGCCAACCCCGGCTTGATCAGCCACTTCACGAAGCACGCCCTGCTCGACATCGCCGCCGCATGCCTCGAGGAGAAGAAGTTCGCCGGGGAGCAGGCCGAGCGGATCGGGCAGCACGCCAAGAGCCGCGCCTTCAACCACCTCGCGCACGAGCTGGGAGTGAAGGTGATCCACTGCAGCGAGCGCGACACGCAGATCTCCAATCGCCCCAAGGAGGTCGACGAGTTCGTCAACACCTGGAGCGTCGAGGGCTTCCGCGAGGAGGGCACGACCACCGCCGAGATGGGCTGGGGCACGCACGAGAGGGAACTGCCGCCCTTCGCCTATCAGCACCCCGATGGCCCGCAGAGCCAGATCTGCCTGGCCCGCATGGGGATGAACACGTTCGTGGTGAGCTGGGTGCCGATCTCCACGATCGTGGGCATGGTTGTCCGCCACGGCGAGGCATTCAGCATCACCGAGAAGCTGTCGGTCCGCGACGCCAACGGCGGCACGATCTACCGGCCCACGGTGCACTATGCCTACTGCCCCTGCGACGCGGCGATCGCCAGCCTCTGGGAGCTGCGCGGCAACGACTACCGCCTGCAGTCTCGGCTGCGGATCATGACCGACGAGATCACCGGCGGCTCCGACGCCCTGGGCGCACTGGTCATGGGCCACCCCTTCAATTCCTGGTGGTGCGGCACCGACCTCTCCATCGAGGAATCGCGGCGGCTCGTGCCCCACCAGAACGCCACCACCATGCAGGTGGCGATCTCCGTCGTGGCCGCGTGCATGTGGATGATCGAGCACCCCGACCGCGGCGTGATGCTGCCCGACGACCTGCCCCACGACTACGTGCTGGGGATCGCCAAGCCCTACCTCGGCACATTCATTTCGGTCTCCTCCGATTGGACGCCGCTGAAGCACTACTCGAGCGCCTTCCACGGCTACAACCGCCCGCAGATCGACCCGACCGACCCCTGGCAATTCAAGAACTTCCTGCTCACCGACGGAGACTGACGTCGCGCACGGACGCCCGCCCATGAACCAAAAGACACTCCTCGCCCTCGCCAAGAAGCACAGCACGCCGCTCTTCGTCGTCGACCACGACGAGCTGCGGAAGAATTACGCCCTCTTCCGCAAGCACTTCCCCCGCGTGCAGATCTACTACGCCGTGAAGGTCAACAGCGACCCCGCGATCGTGGAGACCTTCTACAAGCTCGGCGGCAGCTTCGACGTGGCGAGCATGCAGGAGTTTCACACCGTCCACCGCAACATCGCCAAGCTCCCGGCCAAGCAGCGGCAGGACTTCATCTGGGACAAGATCATCTACGCCAATCCGATCAAGCCCGTCGAGACGCTCGAGGAGCTCGACCGCTACAAGCCCCTCGTCACCTACGACAACCACGAGGAGGTGAAGAAGATCGCGAAGCACGCGCCGCACGCCGGCCTCGCGCTGCGGCTGCGGGTGCCCAACACCGGCTCGATGGTGGAGCTGTCGAGCAAGTTCGGCGCCCTGCCCGGCGAGGCGGTGGAGCTGATCTCCTACGCCCACCAGCACGGCCTCACCGTCGAGGGGCTCTCGTTCCACGTGGGCAGCCAGTGCACGAATCCCGAGAACTACATCCAGGCGATCCACCTCTGCGCCGAGGTCTTCGCCGAGGCCAAGACGAAGGGCTTCCAGCTCAAGCTGCTCGACATCGGCGGCGGCTTCCCGGCGGCCTACGACTCGAGCGTGCCGAAGTTCAGCGATCTCGCCCGGAAGATCAACCACGAGCTCGACCGGCTCTTCCCCAAGGAGATCGAGATCCTCGCGGAGCCGGGCCGCTTCCTGGTGGCATCGGCAGGGTCGGCCGTGTCGAAGATCATCGGGAAGGCGGTCCGCAACGACAAGCTCTGCTACTACGTCAACGACGGCGTCTACCACACCTACTCGGGCGTGATCTTCGACCACTGCACCTACCACATGAAGAGCTTCAAGAAGGGGGCAACGCAGCTCTGTGCCGTCTTCGGCCCCACCTGCGACGCACTCGACACGATCAGCCTCGCGGAGCAGCTGCCTGACCTGCACCTCGGCGAGTATCTCTTCAGCGAGAACATCGGCGCCTACTCCGCCGCCAGCTCGACCCACTTCAACGGCTTCCCCCCGGCGACGGTCGTGCACGTCAACCGGTAGCGCGCGGTCGACTCTCCACGCAGCCTGCAGCAGACCGCATTGGTTCGTGGGTCTGCGACATGCTCGTCGCCGGCGGATGCCGAAGGCGCAGCACAACCGGGCACCAGGGCCGGAGGCCCGGTTCAGAACCAGCGAGCTGCGCTCGCCAAGCCGGGGCGGCCAGGATGGCCGCGCCCGGCACGTAGACGTGAGGCGAGGGGGTCGGCGTGAGGATGCGGAGCGTGGCGTGCGGCCGCCAGCGACGCAACTCATGCCGTCCCCGAGCCGGCGCGGTCACAGCGGTGTGTGCGAAACCGGTTTGGTTCGCCGGTCTGCGGCATGCTCGTCGCCGGCGGATTGTGCTACGGTGGACTCTCGGACGATGGTTCGTCACTGGTGAGTCGCACAATGCACCGGCTCCTGCGCGTGCCTCCGACCGGCTCCTCAGCATCGGGAGCGGCGGCGTGCAGCGAAAGACATGGGACATCATCCATCACAAAACACCTGTACGACAGATGCTGACCCCGGTTACCACGAGGGGCTGCCCGTACCCCAGGAGCCGGCGTAGCTGACAAGCGCAGCCATGGATGGCGGAGCGTAGTCAGCTTCGAGAGAGCGGAGGCCAGGATGGCCGCAGCGAACGTCCGGCGATGGGGCACGGGCAGCCCCGGCACCCCGGGCAGATTGCCGCACGGCACCATCGCGCCGTCACTCCCGCACCGCCTCGATGAGGTGGTAGTTCTTCACGATCTCGCGGGCCACGTCCCGCCAGGAATTCGGCAGGGTCTCCAGGTACCAGCCGGGCTGCTTCGTCACCACGAGCAGCGTGCCCCCCGGGGCGAGCGCCGCCCGGGCCGCCTCCACGAAGAGCTCGGCGATGCGGAAGTCGCCGTAGTAGGGTGGGTTCGCCAGGGCGAGGTCGTACGTGCCGGGCTCCGGAACGCCGCCGCCGGCCTCGAGCGCCACCGTGAGATTCTCGAGCGCGTTGCGGTCGGCCCCCAGCCGCGTGCACCCGACGGCGCGGGCGGAGGCGTCGAGGGCGTGGACGTGGATGCTCGGATCGCGGGCCGCGATGCCCAGCGCCACGCAGCCCGAGCCGCAGCCGATGTCGACCACGCGGGTACCAGGCGTCACGTCCACCGCGTTGAGCAGATGCCGTGCGCCGGGATCGATCCGTCGGTGGGCGAACACGCCCGGCCGCGTGATGGCCGTGAGCAGCCGGTCGCGGTCGCGGAAGACAAACTCGCAGGAGAAGTCTCGCACTTTGGCGAGTTCGCGGGTCTTCTCCACGACGTAGGCGATGGTCTCCTGCCCGTCGGCCGTCGCCGGCCGGACGCGGACGGTCTCTCCCGTCTCCGCCAGCTGCTCGCGGAGCCAGTTGTCATGCGGATTGTCGATCGCCGCCACGAGCCTGCCGCCGATCGACAGCCGCACGAGCGCCGCTTGCAGAATGTCGCGGGAAAGTTCGGCCTCGCCTCCCTTGGAGAGCGGCACGACGGCGAGGTCGTACGGCCCCTCAGGCGGATCTGCGGCGCAGACGGCCGCGAGTCCAGGGGGCGGCGACTCCCAGGAATCGCGGGCCGCTTCGTGCTGGAAGAGGTCGAGAAACCAGGCTGTCACGGCGGCCGACGGATGCGCCGCGGCCAGTTCGAAGGCCGCCTGCCCGCGGCCCACCGTTGTGCAGAGCACTCGCGGCACGTCGGCAGACGCGGCAACGAGCGTCAGCGCGACGTCGAGCGCATGGGCTTCGGCGGGACGTGCGGGGAGCGCGATGGGCATGGTCGCCAGAGCATACCCTGCCCCTCCGGCCGCACGACGCCAGCCCCGCTACTCGGGCCGCTGCGGCCGTTGCGGCCGCTCGCCGCCACCAGCGCCGCCGGGGCCTCCCGGCCCACCACTGCCGCCGGCACCCGGTCCGCCGCGACCACCCGGGCCGCCGGGGCCGCCGCCCTGTCCACCAGGCCCGCCACGGCCGCCGCGCATCCGCTGAATGTCCTCCGCGAACTTCGTGAGTTCGGCGCGGTCGAGCTTGCCATCACCATCGGCGTCGAAGCTCATCGCGTGCTCGATGAACCGCTCCGGCGAGGGCGGCCCGCCAGGACCACCCTGCCCACCGTGCCCACCCGGGCCGCCGCGGCCCGGACCACCTGAACCGCCACCCGGCCCACCTGCTCCCCCAGGTCCGCTCCGCCCCGGACCACCTCCCTCGGGCCGTCCGGGCGGCTGCGCCAACGCGGCCGCCGCCAGCGAGATCGCCACCAGCAGCGTCACGACAGGAGCCACCTGCTTCGAGCGAAGGCGGCCCCAGAGTCGGCCTCGGTTCATCGGATGATCCTCGGAGTGATTGCGGACAGAACTCGCAAACGATGCGGTCGGGCAGCCGTTGCCGGCCAGCCGTCCTGCCGATTCAACGGCGGCTCGTGCCGGAGGTTTCGGTCCCGACACAATAAAGAAACCGGCCCGAACGCAGGAAGAGCTGGCCATCGGCGATCGCGGGCGTGCCGCTCGAATCGCTGTCGTCCGCCGCGAACGTGTTGCGGGCCAGGATCTCGTAGCGCGGGGCCGCCGGCAGCACGAACGTGCCGCTCCAGCGGCTGACGACGTAGATCCGGCCGTCGGAGAGCACGGGCGAGGCGTAGACCGGGCGGCCGCCCGAAGCCATGCCCTCAACCCGCTCGCGATAGACGAGCTCGCCCGTCTTCGCCGACGCGCAGAAGGCCTGGCCGCGGTCGTCGATCCAGTAGAGGTGCCCGTCGTGCAGGAGCGGCGTCGCAACGTAAGAGCTGTTGCGGCTGGTCCAGAGCGTGTGCGATTTCGTGACGTCGCCGCGGCCGCCGGCCCGCAGTGCCAGCGAGCCCGACGAGCGAAAGCCTCCGAAGACATAGAGCGTCGTGCCGTCCACGATCACGCTCGGCGACACGTTGCCGGTGAGCCCCATCTCCGCGTGCCAGCGGAGCTTGCCCGTGGCCGGATCGAGCCCCCACACCTCCCCCGGCACGGCGATCACGATCTCCTTGCCGGCGTCGTCGCGAGTGACGACGCCAGGAGTGCCGTAGGCCAGCTCGAGCGCCGCGGCCTCTGCCTTCCAGAGCTCGCGGCCCGTCTTGCGATCGAGCCCGCGGATCGACTGGCTCTCCTCCGACGCGTTGACGACGACCGTGTCGCCGAGGATCACCGGGCTCGCGGCCGAGCCCCAGCGTCGATTGCTCGACTCCTTGCCGACCACCGCCCGCCACAGTTCCTTCCCCGCCATGTCGAAGGCGATGACGCCGCTCTTGCCGAAGAAGGCGATCACCACCTCGCCGTCGGTCGCGGGCGTGCTGCTGGCATAGCCGTGCTCGGTCAGGAAGCCCTCGTAGGCGTCCTCCGGTCCCTCGCCGGGAACGTCGCGCTGCCACTTCACGCGGCCGTCGGCCCGGCTGACGCAGACCAGATGCCGCACGAGCTTCGCCGTGCCCTGCTGCCCGGCGCCCACACCCGAGTAGCAGGTCACGAAGATGTCGTCGCCGAGCACGACCGGGCTCGACGAGCCGGCCCCCGGCAGCGGCGTCTTCCACCGCAGGTTCTCGGCGTCGCTCCAGGTGAGCGGCACCGCCGACGTGCCGGCTCCGGCCCCGCCCGGACCGCGAAACTGCGGCCAGTCGGCGGCAGTCGCCGCGCCGCCAAGGAGCGCTGCTGCAGTTGCCAGCCACACCCGCTGCACGATCGCCCGCGTGCTCCGCTGCGATCTGGCCACATGCATTCCGATCATATTGAATCCGGTCGCATTCATTCGGTCACCCTCAGCGCGTCGTTTTTCTTGAGCACGCGGCGGCCCGGCCCCACCCCGTCACCACATTCCAGATGGCAGTCGAGCAGCACGCCGAGCGTGGCGTCGGCGGGAATGTCGAGCGTCGCCTTGACGACGTTGCCCTGCCGTTCGACCGCCACCGCCTCGTAGGGCCCGACCTGCACCCAGGAGGGTTTCTCGGCGGGAACGCTCCGGCCGTGGCCGTCGGCAGCGGCCAGCGTGATCGTGATCTCGCGGCGGCCGCCGCGGGGCACCGCCCCTGGACGCACGTCCGCGATGCCCGCAGAGTGCCGGCCCTCGCCCTCGGCGTTGTCGACGATCGCCCCTTCCCGCGGCCGCCGCAGGTCACGGTTGTTCGACGGCTCGGGCACGCCACGGTAGCCGCCGATGATGTAGGGAAACCGCCCGGGCGTGACGTGGTAGTGGTAGCCCCGCACCGGATCCGCATGGCCGTTGCAGGAGTCGAGCGGCTGCGCGGCCAACGGGCCGGCGAGAGCCCCCTCGATGTCCTTGGCCATCAGCCCATCGGCCTCGTACGGCCCGTGGATCGGATAGCCGTCGAAGGCGAAGCCGATCACCGGCGAGTGCCGCCTGCCGTCGTCTGGAAACGGGCTTTTCACGCAGGCGGGATACTTGTGGTAGTGGTACACGCCCGTCTGCTGCGGATGGCCGCAGCAGCTGTCGAGCCATACCTCCGAATAGCCCTCGACGGCGTTCATGCCCCCCTGCTCGAACGGATTGAAGAACACGACGCCGTTGAGCGCCACGCCGATGGGCCCCATCGGCAGCCGCGTGATCCGGTCGGACTGCTGCGGCACCAGCGGCAGGCGGAACGTGAACTCCTGCACACGGATCGTGTTGGGGTTGCCGCTGTTGGGGAAGATCGCCGTGGGGTGGTTGGGATAGCCCTGGCTCTCGATCACGAGGTGGTCGCGGTCGTGCGAAAGCCGCACCTCGTCGATGCCGTCCTTGTTGGAATCCCGCATGTGGTGGGAGAAGAGGTCGATCTGCCGGTCGCCGTCGACGCCCCCGTCGCGGAAGAGATAGACCGCCTTGCCATCGCCCTCACGGACCGACCAGCGGCCGCTGATCGGCCGGCCGGCCGACGTGTCATCAGCCAATGCCAGAGCCGCCAGTGCCGGCAGGAGCGACACGACCGCGATCGCGGCCGACACGAGCGACCGAAACGACGACAGACGGCGACCGGGCGCAGGCATGGAAGGGAACGCGGGAGCCAGCATGGGAGCATGTTCCCTGGGGAGCGCATCCAACGGCCCAGCCGCCGGAAAGTCGCGACCGCTCCGCGAGTGGGCCGCCGGCCCGCCGCTCATTCGAGGTATTCGTTCGACCAGGTGCTGAAGAGATCCCCCCGCTTCACGCGGGCGGCGTCCTCCCGCATCACGGCGGGCGTGCGGCGGATGATCCGCGTCGTGCCGTGGCGGCCGCGGCGGTACCGCGAGCGGGCCATGGCCTGGGGACCCGTGTTCCGCGGCGGAATCGCGGCGTCGGGCGGCGCAGACTCCACGAACTCGACCGCGGGCATCGGCACGGCCGGCACCTGGGCGAGCCGCGACGGCGGCTGTGCGAAGGCAGCGTGCCCCAACACCATCGCCGGCAAGGCGCAACACAGCGCAAACGCGCGGGCTTGGCCCTGCCAATGGAGCCGGCCGTGCTGGCAAGCGCAGCCAGGATGGCGAACCGCAGCCAGCACGGAGTGAGCGGAGGCCAGCGGGCACCGATCCGCCACCGGCGGATTGGTCGACGCAGCGAACGTCCGGCGAGATGGCAGGGCCAGCCCCGGCCCGCACCAGCGATTGCCGAGGCTCACTTTTTCGCCCCCTCCGGCAGCGGCGCGAGCGTCAGCGGATCCCGCAGCGGCAGGTGCTTCACCTTCCCGCCGAAGAAGTCGTTCATGCTGGCCCGCTTCTCCAGGTCGCCGGGGGCGATCTTGTCCCAGTCGCCCACCACGAGGATCGCCATCTTCGCCGGGTCGAGGTGCTTGCGGGCCACCCGCTGCAGGTCCTCGCGGGTCACGCGGCGGACCTTCTCGCGGAACGTCTTCCAGAAGTCCTTCGGCCGCTTCGTCCACTCGTCGTTGACGAACACCCGCAGCAATTGCGGCCGGCTTTCGAACTGCCGCGGAAAGGTCTCGATCAGGTTCAGCCGGGCCGTCTCCAGCTCTTCTCCGGTGACGAGCTCATCCCGCATCTTCGCGATCTGCTCCATCACGATTTTCGCCGCCAGGGCCACCGTCGGGTTCTTGCTCTCGAAGCCCGCCCGGAAATCGCCCGGATAGGTCACCCGCGGCGTGAGGGACGACCGCACCGAGTAGGCGAGGCCCTCGTTGCTGCGAACCTGCTGCATGAGCCGGCTCGTGAATCCGCCCGCCCCGAGGATCTCGTTGAGCAGCAGAAAGGGGATCGCGTCGGGGTCGTCGCGGGCGATCGCGCGGCTGCCCATCACGACCTTGCCCTGCGGGATGTCCTTCGGCACGTGGTAGAGGCCCGGCTCGAGCACGGCCGTGGGGGCGACCGGGTCGGGCGCCGCCGCGCCGCGCTCCCAGCCCGCGAACGCCTTCGTGAGCTTGGCGAGCATCTCCTGCTCGTCGAAGTCGCCCGAGACCGACACGATCATGTTGCCCGGATGGAAGACCCGGCGGTGCAGTTCCACCAGCCGCTCCCGCGTGATGGCCGCCACCGTCTTGTCGGTCGGCTCGGAGGCCTCGAAGTGGGACGGGCCGTAGACGAGCCGCTTCCATTCGCGGGAGAGGATCGACGAGGCGTCGTCGTTCCGCTGTTTGAGAGACTCGAGCACGCGGGCCCTGGCCGTCTCCAGCCGGCCGGCGTCGAAGGCGGGCGTCCGCAGCATCCCGAGGAAGAGCTTCAGGCTCTCGTCGAAGTTGCTCTTCAGGCAGTTCATCGTGGCGGTGGTGAACGTGTCGTTCGCCGCCACGCCCACCTCCGTCGCCAGGAAGTCGAGCTGCTCGTCGAGCTCGGCGGGCGGCATCGTCGCCGCGCCCCCCTCGCGGACCATCCGGGCCGTCATCGAGGCGAGGCCGGGCACGTCGGCGGGATCGAGCGACGCGCCCCCCTTGAACGTGATCGAGAGATTGACGAGCGGAAATTCCCGCGAAGGCGCCAGAAACACCACGGTGCCGTCGGGGAGCACACGGCGGAACGTCGCGGCGTCGGGCGGCTCGAAGGCCAGCGGCGCGAACGGGATCTCCTCCGGACGCGCAGGGATCGCCGCGACCACAGCCTTGGCGGCCCCGGGCTGCGCCGCCTGGCCGTGGGCCAGGTCCGCCGGCGCGAGGCATGCCAGACCGCCCGCCACGCCACTCAGAATTCCCCTCACGATCACGTTGGTGTGCACGTTCATCGAACCACCGCCTTTTCCTGCTCGTTCGCCTGCTGCTGTGCCGCCACCCGCGTGTAGGTCGCCACGCTGCGATTGGCCGGCTTGAAATAGGTATTGGCCACCCGCCGGATGTCGGCGGCCGTGACAGCCTCGTACTTCTTCGGGGCCTCGTTGATCTCCCGCCAGTCGAGGAGCGTCTCGTAGAAGGCCAGCTGCACAAGGAGCGACATGTTGTTCTCGAGGCGGCGGTAGTTGCCGGCCGCCACCCGGTTCTTCACCTTCCGCAGCTCACGCTCCGGCACCTCCGCCTCCTGGAGCTTCGCCAGCTCCTCGTACCACGCCTGCTCGAGCTGCCCGGGCTTGGCGTCGCCGCGGGCCTCGGCCTCGAACGAGAAGAGCCCGGCGTACTTCCGCGTGTCGGAGGCCGTGCGGGCGGAGGCGGCGATGCCGCGGCCCTCGACCAGGCCGCGGTAGAGCCGGCCCGTCCGCTCGTTGAGCAGCTCCGAGAGCATGTCGAGCGGGTAGCTGTCGGCGTGGCCCGCGGGCACGGTGTGGTACCGCACCTCGACGGCCGGCGGCACGTCCCCTTCGGCGTTCATCCGCTGCTCGGCGATCTGATCCACCTCCAGCGTCACCACCGGCGGCGGCTTCTTCTCGCCCGGATCGAGCCGCGAGAAATACTTCGTGATGAAGGCCTTCGCCTGGGCCGGATCGAAATCTCCGACCACCACGCCGAAGATGTTGCCCGGCCGGTAGTAGATGTTCCAGTAGTCCATCGCCTGCTCGAACGTGTAGCTGTTCAGGTCGCTCGGCCAGCCGATGACCGGCCACGAGTAGCCGCACGACTCCCAGAACATCGCGTCGAACTGCTCCTGGAAGCGGCCCGTGGGCGTGCTGTCGGTGCGGAGCCGCCGCTCCTCGTGCACGACGTCCCGCTCCGAGTAGAACTCGCGAAACACGCTGTCGTGCAGCCGGTCGCTCTCCATCCAGGCCCACAGTTCCAGCTTGTTGGCGGGCACGGTGATGAAGTAGCAGGTGAGGTCCTGGCTGGTGAAGGCGTTCATGCCGCTGCCGCCCGCCTTCGTGTAGACCTGGTCGAACTCGTCCTTGACGATCGTGGCGGCTCCCGGGCCGCCCTCGCCCCGCCCCTGCTGGGACCGGATGAGCGCGTCGAGCCGGCCGCGGAGCACCCGCAGTTCCTGCGTGTCGTTGGCCGGATCCCAGGGATCGGCGATCTCGCCGTCGCGGTAGCGGCGGTACTGCTTCGTCCAGACGATCCGGTTGATCTCATCGCGGATCGCCTTCTGCTCGGCCCGGTACTTCGCGTCACGGTCCGGGTCGCGGGTGCCGATCGTGTCGGTGCCCTTGAACATCATGTGCTCGAAGAAGTGGCTGATCCCGGTGATGCCCGGCCGCTCGTTGACGCTGCCGACGCGGGCCACCCAGCCGGCGCTGACGACATTCGGCTGGTCGCGGCGCGGCACGAGCAGAAACTGCATGCCGTTGTCGAGCGTGAACTCCTGCACCTCGACCTGCTGGGCGCGGGCGGATCCCGCGGTCCACACGGCGGCCGTGACGACGAGGGCGAGGACGAACTGACGGCGGCGGGACGTGGCCATGGAATTCTCCGCGGAGGACCGGGACGACGACGGGCGACGTTATACCGCACCCGCCCGATAACCGCCCAGAACACTTGGATTCACGACACCAGCACGGCAAGACACCATGCGCTCCGAACAGACACCAGGGCCGGAGGCCCGTGTCAGCACCAGCGAGCGGACGCTCGCCAAGCCGGGACGGCCCGGAAGGCCGCGCCCCGCGTGGGTTTGGTTCGCCGGCTGCGGCATGCTCGTCGCCGGCGGATTTTGCTACGGGAGACTCCAGGACGATGGCACGCCGCTCGTGAGTCGCAAAATGCACCGGCTCCTGCGCGTGCCTCCGTCCGGCTCCTCAGCATCCGAAGCGGCGAAGTGCACTTGAACGGGCGCGTTGCATGGATGCGACGCTGAGCACCAGAAACCGGAGGTTTCCAAGACAAAATGGCACGAGGCCATGTTTGGCTTGAAGCAGCCGCGGACGCTCGCCAAGCCGGGACGGCCACGATGGCCGGGCCCGGCGTGAGTTTGGTTCGCCGGCTGCGGCATGCTCGTCGCCGGCGGATTTTGCTACGGGAGACTCCGGGACGATGGCACGCCTCTCGTGAGTCGCAAAATGCACCGGCTCCTGCGCGTGCCTCCGTCCGGCTCCTCAGCATCCGAAGCGGCGGAGTGCTGACAAAAGGACGCAGCGGTCACCTCGCGCCACGACTGCGTGACCAGCGAGCTGCGCTCGCCAAGCCGGGGCGGCCACGATGGCCGTGCCCCGCGTGTAGCCGGTAGGCGAGGGGATCGGCGTGAGGATGCGGAGCGTGGCGTGCGGCCGCCAGCGACGCAACTCACGCCGTCTCCGAGCCGGCGCGTTGCCACTGCGGCCCGAATCGACCGCGCAGAACTCGCTAGCGGCCGTTCACGGCCCACTGCACGAGCGTGAGCACGATTTCGAACACGATCAGCCCCACGATCGCCCACTCCACCCGCAGGGCGCGGCGGTTTTGCAGGAGTTCGAGGGCGGTCTGGGCGGTCCGCGAGATGAGGTCGAGCTTGCCGTGCAGCGCGGCATACCGCTCGCGGATCTCAAACTCGTCGCGGACTCGGGCCCAGAGCCGCTCGAGCTCCGGGTGGTCCCAGAGCAGGTCGGGCGAGTCGTCCACGCGGGAGCCCGCCACGACGCGGTGTTCCGCGAGCAGGGCGGCCCCGAGATTGTGCAGGAGCTCGCGGGCGGCGCGGCCGCCGCGGCCCCAGTGGGCGAGGTTGCCGGCGAACGGCTCGATCCGCTCGAACTGCCGTTCGATCGCCTTCTCGTGGTGCGCCAGCGACACGCTCTTGGCCATCACGTCGGCGACGAGCTGGAGTTTTTCGCGGGAGGCGTCGGCGAGCACGAGTGTGTTGTGCTCGAGCGCCTCCCGGCCGGCGGGGTCGACGCGGATGTCGAGGTATTCCGTCTCCCGCTCTCCCGGCGGAAACGCCTGGCGTATCTGCGGCCCGATCCGGCGGAGATATTCGGCGACGCCAGCCGGCGCGATGTCGAAGAAAACGACTGCGCCGTAGCGAAAGAGGAACGCCGCGGCCCCCGGCCGGTCGCCGAGTTCCACGAGCAGCGGCGCGGCCCCGGTCCTGTCGGTCGATCCGAGGGCTGCGAGGTCGATGCCGGTGCCAGCCAGGGCCGCCTCGGCCCGGAAGGGCCCGGAGCAAAAGCCGCAATCGGTGGCCGGCGCCCCCGGGCTCACCGGCTGCTCGTTCGCGCTCGAGAGGTCGCGGGCATCTGCCACCCAAGTGTCTCCGTCGCGTTGTTCGCTGCGGCCCGGGCCCGACGGTTGGTCGGCCGATCGGCATGTCACTTCAGCTTACCCTTCATTGGAGGCCGGTGCGCCGCGGCGGCTTTCGCCGTGTGCCTTGTTTCGCCAGCCCCGACACGGGAGGTGTGGCCATGACATCGATCGATCGATCCGACCCCGTGATCCTCGGCCACATGCTCGCCGAGCACCGCGAGCTCTTCACGCTCATCCAGACGGTGCGGACGGCCCTCGCGGCGCCGGGAGAGCCGTCACCGAACCGCCGGTCCGAGGTGCTGCAGTCTTTGCGGTCGCTCCGCTGCCACCTCCACGACCACTTCTCGCAGGAGGAGTGCGGCGGGTTCATGGAGGAGGCGGTGGCCCGCATTCCCCGGCTGTCGGCCGCGATGCAGTCGATCCTCGGCCAGCATCCCGACCTGCTTGCGGAACTCGACCACGTCATCGCCGGCCTCGAATCGGCCCCGGATGCGGCGGGATCCTGGTGGACGGCGGGCCGCGATCAGGAGAGCAGCCCCGACATGAAGATCGTGACCCCTCCGGGGTCGTGGTTTACCGCGAAAACCGCCTTCGAGGCGTTCGCCGATCACATGTCGGCGCACGAGCGGCGGGAGAACGCCGTCGTGCAGGAGGGTTACTGCGAGGATCTCGGGCTCTGCGAATGACGCTGAGCTGATCGCGAGCGACGCGGTCCGCTACGGGCGGCCGGAGAACGCCCCTCACTCCGGCTCCGGCTCGATGGGCCGCGGCACGAAGGTGACATCGAGGGGCGTCACCTTTTGAATCCGCGCAATATCGAGCAGGACGGGCTTCGTGCCCTCGACCGCGCCGGCCGGATATCCCAGGAGTTCCACGGTCGGCGGCCTGATCACGAGGCGATGCGGCTGCAGCCGCAGGCGCGAGACGGCGCCGGTTTCCGCCTGCTCCTCGACGTCGATCTCACGGCAATCGGTGATGGCGGCGCTGAGCGTCGAGATCAGCCGGGGCCGGCCGGCATAGCGGGATGGATCGATGCCCTCCACCTGGAACACCCGCCGCGCCTCCTTCAGCCGCATGAGCATCTCCGGCGGAAGGTCCCGCTCGAACTTGTGCCGCAGCGATTCGATGCCTGTCCAGAGGATCGTCCCCTCGAAGGGCCGCAGCAGGTCGCGGCCCATCGTGAAGGCGACGAGCTCGAGCAGCGTGAGCGGCTCCGGGGGCATCTTTCTGCCCGCATCGCCGCCCCGGGCCAACTGCCAGCCCGATCGGCGGTCTCCGGGGAGCAGGACGCGATCGACGGGATAGCCGCAGGTCAGCAGGAAATCGCAGTCGCGGTGGAGCGTGCGGATCGACAGCCGGGAAAGGCCGAGCCGCTCCTTGAGCTGGGCGATCAGCGCCTGGTCATCGATCGGCTGATGGGCATTCGACAGAATGTCGAGCAGGGCGAATATCCGAAGGAATTGCTCATGGCGTGAGAAGTTTCTCGGCATGGATGCTTGTCAGGGGTGTGGATCACGCGTGCAGTCCCAGCGCAGAACCTTGGTAAATGGTCCGCCATAGACCGGCACCGTTGGTCCACCCAACCCCTCGGCAGCGGCGTGGGATGCTAGCACCCCGCGCACGAAGCAACCACCCCCTCCATTATTCGATGCATGATGGTGTTCTGTCTTGAATTGCGCGATCGCGGCTTCACTCTGTTCAGACGGGCGGCCGTCACGCCACGCGCTGCCGATCCTCGCCTGCCGCGGTGAGCCGCACTTCCCGCCGCGCCATGTGCCAGAGCTCGGCCGTTTCCGCCAGCGTGTCGACCATCGACACCAGCTGTCGCTGGGTCAGTTCGCCGTCCTCCACAAGGACTTCGACGACCATCCGCAGATTGTCGTAATCGGCGTCGAACTCCACGCCCACCAGCGGCGTGTCGGCCGCAGCCCGGCAGAGTTCCCGACAGGTGGCGGCCACGTCCGCGCCGACCGCGAAGGCCCGCTCGATGGTCATCCGGCACCGCCGCCCATCGTCGGGGGTGGTGATCTGCAGGATCGCCAGCTTTTCATCCCGGAGGTTGCGGTATTCCCGCGTGAGCCGCACGACACGGATCACTCCCTGCTCCACGTCGTCGTGATGCCTGATGCGAGCCGCCGCCAGGAACTCCGCGCACCGTTGCAAACTCACTGCCATGATCGCACTCCTTTGCGTGGGATGGTCAGATCGTAACCCCCCCCCGTGAGGCATACGCCGACTCGGGAAAAATCTTGCGCCCGCGAGGAAAATTTTCGGCCACACTCGGCTGCAGTCTCTCCACACCTCGCACATCCCCTCGTGTCGCGGACCAACCGTGCCGTCTGTCACACCATGATGGCTTCCTGGTGGGGCCTGCATCCTCATCTGCACGCCGCGCATCGTCACACAGACGACGCGCCGAGCGCATTCCACGGAAGGATCGCCATGGGGTCCGCCGATTTCCCCATCAGCGTCGCGGGGTACACGGAATCAACAGCCGAGCCGCCGGCCACGAACACGTTCGCATTGCTGCTCTCAGCCTGGCAGGCGTCGGGTGACCACGGCCATCTCGACTCGCTTTTGGTTGCAACGCGGCCGCTCATCGAACGCACGGCCAGTCGCAGGCTCCGCCATCATCACGTGAACGATCCGGCAGCCGTCGACGACACGGTGTCGCGGGTGCTCGATCACCTGCGGCGGCTGCCCGGCTCGTCGGCCGGCGAAAGGGTCGTAGCCCGGTTCGTTTCGCCAGGCGCCGTCGCGGAACTGCCCGGCGACGCAGGCGAGGCCTACATCGTCTCACTCACCCAGGACCGTGCGCGCGATGTCGCCCGCAGCCGACGCCGCATCAAGCACCGCACCGCCTGCTTTTCCGAACTCTCGGCCGCTGCAACGACCGGCCTCGCAATGCACGCCGAGGACGGTGCCGCCGCCGGAGATGCCATGTCGCCGCTGGCGGCCACCTGCCGGCGGCTGCACGAGGTGATACCGTTGCTGGCATCACGGGAGCGATCGGTGATCGAACTGCTGCTCGACGGGAAGACCCAGGTCGTCATCGCCCACGCACTCGACGTCTGCGAGGGCACGGTGTCGCGGCTACGATCGAAGGCAATCGAGTCGCTCCGCCGGCTGCTGGCCGAGTGACGGCCGTAGGTCACTCGAAGACGACCGTGCGGCGGCCGTGCAGGAACACCCGCTCCTCGAGCACCAGCCGCACCGCCTTCGCGAGCACGAGCTTCTCGACGTCGCGGCCCGCCTGCGCCATCCGCTCCGGCGTGAACGTGTGGTCGACGTGGATCACGTCTTGGGCGATGATCGGCCCGTCGTCGAGCTCCGCCGTCACGAAGTGGGCCGTGGCCCCGATCACCTTCACGCCCCGCGCGAACGCCTGCCGGTAGGGGCTGGCACCCGCGAACGCGGGCAGGAAGGAATGGTGGATGTTGACGATGCGGTGCGGATAGCGGGCCACGAACTCCTCCGACAGCACCCGCATGTAGCGGGCGAGCACGACGTATTCCGGGGCATGGGCGTCGATCACCCGTGCGAGCGCCGCCTCGTGCTCCTCCCGCGGCAGGTCGCGGCCCGCGGCATCGCGATGGGGCACGTGGTGGAACGGCAGGCCGAACCGCTCCACGAGCCCGCGGAGGTCGTCGTGGTTGCCGACCACGGCAGAGATCCGCCCCGGCAGATCGCCGACCGCGTCGAGCAGGAGCAGTTCGCCGAGGCAGTGCGGCTCGCGGGTGACGCAGACGACGATCGGCCTCCGCTCCGCGCGGCGCACCCGCACCCGCGCCGCCGCCGGCAGCACCCGCGAGAGCTCCGCCTCGACCGCGGCCGAAGGCACCGGCCCGTCGACCGGCTGCACCTCGGCGCGGAAGAAGAAGTGCCCGGCGGCCGTGTCGACGAATTCGTGGTTGCTCTCGATGTTGAGGCTGTGTCCGCCGAGCACGCCCGTGATCCGATGGATCAGCCCCACCTCGTCCGGGCAGTCGACCAGCACGATCTCGCGGTCGGAAGCGGTCGCGGCCATCACCAGCCGCTCCTGTCGAGCCGCGGCCGGCCGCTCTCCGCCGGCAGCTGCGGCACCCAGGCGAGCACGACATCGTCGACGGCGATGTCGGTCTTCCGCGGCGGGATCTCCAGCTCCTGGAGGTCGAGCCGATCGGGGCTCGATTCCAGCCGGATCCGCTCCAGCTCCGTCGACACCTCCTCCTCGAGCGTCTGCCGCCGTTCCTCGAGCGTCGCGAGGCTCTCCTCGGCGTGCGCCACGTCGGCCTGCTGCCGGGCCGCGCGGCTGGCCGACCGCATCGACGTGGCGGCGCGGCCGATGTTGGTGGAGCTGACGGTCTTGCGGCCGAGGATCGCACCGATCACGGCCGAGCCGATCGACACGTAGGTCTGCATCGACTGGTTCTTGGCCTCCGCCTTCTCCCGCTCCACCTTCTGCCGCGCCCGGTCGATGCGGTCGGAGATCGCGGCGAGCTTGGCGGCGTTGCGGTCGCGGACGCGGTCGATCTCGGCGTCGCGCCACTCCCGCACCTTCTGCGCGATCCGCACGCGGAACTCCGCCTCCGACTCGCCGGGCCGCGACACCGCGTCGACCTGCGGCGCCGTCCAGAGCACCAGCCGCGACGTGCGGCCCAGATGCGCCTTCAGCGACGCGGCCAGGCTCGTGTAGCCCCGCGGGCCCGCGAGCGGCCCCGGCAGCGAGGCGAACGTGCCGGTCCGCGGGGCGGGCTCCACCTCCGGCGGCTCGGGCAGCTGCTCCGCCTGCTCCCAGGCCGACTCGCCCAGCGAATCGCCGGCGGGCGCGAGGCAGATCAGCTCGCGGTCGACGTCGATCCGCGGCGTCGGTTTCGTGAAGCGGACGCGGGCCCGCGCCAGGATCGCCGGCTTGTAGTGGACGACGCCGTCGAGCGCCACGGCGTGCCGCGGCGCGAGGAACACCTCGCGGACGCCAGGCGGGAGAAGCGGCCGCGCGCCGCCAGCCGGCTCGGGCTCGCCATATCGCGAGGTGGCCGGGGCGACGGCACCGGCCGATGGGCCCGCCGATGTGCCGGATGCCAACGCACCCGGCGAGGCTGCAGCCGCGATCGGCGCCGATCCCTGAGTCAGTCGGCGGATTTCCTCGCGGAGGAGCGGCCCGCGCAGGTAGGCCATCGTCCACCGCGACTGGAAGACGATCTCATCGTCGTCGTGCACGCTGTGGAGGAGGAACATCCGCTGCTCGAGTCCGGACAGCAGCCGGTCGACCTTCGCGCGGTCGAACGACTTGCCCGCCGACGAGGCCGCCCCCTCGAGGCCGTCGAGCACGCGGGCCTTGTCACGGGCGGTCTGCAGACGGCCGAGGAACCAGGTGCCGGCGTTGGAGAGACCCTTGTAGTCGAGGTCGACTGGGTTCTGCGTGGCGAGCACCACGCCAAGGCCGTAGGCGCGGGCCTGCTTCAGCAGCGTGAGGATCGGCGTCTTGCTCGGCGGATTGGCCGTCGGCGGCACATAGCCGAACACCTCATCCATGAGGAAGAGCGCCTTGAGCGACGACGTGCCCCCCTGTGTCCGCATCCAGGCCACGGTCTGCCCGGCGAGCAGCGTGACGAACGCCATCCGCTGGCTGTCGTTCAAGTGCGCGATCGACACGACGGCCACCCGCGGCTTGCCGGAGGGCGTCCAGAGCAGCCGACCCACGTCGAGCGGCTCCCCTTCGAGCCAGGCCTCGAAGCCGGGCGCGGCGGCGACGGTGTTGAGCCGGCTGGCAAGCTGAAAGCGTTCGCCTGCGGGGTAAAAATTTTCGAGGTCGAGAAAGCCGACCCGCTCGATCGGCGGCGCGGGGATCGCCCGCACGAGCGCCCCGAAGTCGAGCTTCTGGCCGCTCCGCCACATGCTGTCGACGATCGTGGAGAGCAGCACATGCTCGCGGCTCTTGCCCGGCTCCGCTTCGATGCCGACGAGCGCCAGGATCCCCGACACGAGCGATTCGATCCGTTCGCGGCGGGCCTCGGCGTCGTCGAGCACGTGCGCCGCCGGAGGATCGAGGCTCTCGAGCATCGCCAGCGGTCGGCCGGTGCGGCTGCCCGGCGTGTAGACGGCCATCTCGCAGGCCTCGTGCAGCCGGCGGATCCGGTCGGCCGACTGGCCGCTGGCCGCCAGGCCGTCGGCCCACTTCTTCGCGGTCCGCTCGGCGAGCTGCTCCGGCGTGACGCCCTCGCGGGTGGCGGCGTCGGCCTCGATCCACGGGAGGAAGTCGGCGGCAGCGAGGTTGGGAAACGAGAGGAGCACGTTGGCGAGGTCGCCCTTCGGGTCGATGACGAGCGTGGGGATGCCGTCGATCGCCGCCTCCTCGATCAGGTCGATGAGCAGGCCCGTCTTGCCGCTGCCGGTCATGCCCACGCAGACGGCGTGGGTGGTGAACCGCCGGGCGTCGACGAGGAGTGGCGCGCCAGCCGTCGATCCCTCGACCTTGCGACCGAGGTAGAAGACGCCGAGCCCCTCGATGTCGGCGGGCGTCTCCATCGCACCGCCGCGGGGCCTGCCGCCGCCCGCCGCCTTTTTTGCTGCCATGATCCGCCCTCGAACTGCACGTGCGCCGGAAACGGCCGTCGCGACGTGCGCTGGAAACGGCCGTCGAGGGCACCACCGTCGGTGCCACGTCGCCGGCACCCATTCAACTTCCGTGCGGCAAATCCTGCAAACCGGCCGCGGCCTCCGGATCGTGCGAGCCGCCGGTTGCGGCCTCCTGCGCCGCCACGCCCAGCAGCCGGCCCGTGGCCCGGTCGAGGGCCCGCACGAGCGGGTCGGGCCATACTCCCAGCAGAAAGAGCGTTGCCAGCAGGGCGGTGAGCGCCACCCGCTCGCGCGGCAGGATCGCGTGCCGCGGTCCGTCGCCCGCGAGCGGCCCGCCGAACACGTGGAACCAGCCGCGCATCACCGCGATGCCGCCGAGCACCGTGGCGGCGATCACCAGCAGCCCGGCATGGATGTGGTCGTCGAGCGTGCCGGAGACGATCAGGTCGTCGGCCACGAACGAGAGCGTGCCCGGCAGGCCGATGCCCGCCAGGCCGAAGAGCAGGAAGAAGCCCGCCAGCGCCGGCGCGTCCCAGAACCGCCCCTGCGGCGTGTCGAGGCTGATCGAACCGGCCCGGCTCTCCAGCGCCCAGGTGACCAGCCCGATGCCCGTCAGCGCCAGGCCGCTCGACACCCACACGCAGAAGGCGCCGTCGAGCTCCATCGGCAGGGTGCCGGCGAGGCCGGCGAGCACCATCGCCGACTGGCTCATGGCGAGCGTGCCGATCAGGCTCCGCAGGTCGCGCTGCACGATCGCCAACGCCGCGCCGTAGGCCGCGGTGACCAGCGCCAGCTGCGCGAGCACGACCAACTCGGCGGCCACCCCTTCCGGATGGTCGACGTGGCCGATGAGCAGCCGCACGGCCGTGTAGGCCGCGACCTGCGGCATCGTTGCCGACAGCGCCGTTGACATGGGCGCGCCGGCGAACAGCGCGGGATACCACGAGTGGAACGGGAAGATCCCCTTGCGGATCATCACGGCGACGGCCACGAGCCAGCCTCCCGCCGTGCCCACCCAGCCCGCGGCCGTGGTCCACGGCGGATCGACGAGCAGGAGCACCGTGCCCACGGCCATGCAGGTCACCGCGTTCGCCATCGCGATGGCGAACGTGCGGGCGGCGGGCCGGCCGCCGGGCGTGACCCGGACCGAGACCCAGGTCACGAATGCCGTCGCCACCCAGAGCGCCACCATCACCAGCGGGTGCGATGTGAGAAAGATCGCGAACGTGGCCGCCGTGCCGGCAAGGAGCCGCGCCACCGCCGCCGCATCGAGCGCCCGCCGCGGCGCCACCAGCAGAATCGCCAGTTCCACGATCGCCACATAGGGCAGCAGCACCGCGGTGATGCCGTCGATGAAGACGACGCTGCCACCCCCCAGCCGGTCGCCAAAGGCCAGCGGCGTGCCGTCGGTGCGGCTCCACAGGAGGCTGATCGCCAGACTCGACGCCAGCGCCGCGCAGATCGCGGCCACGGCGATCCGCCGCGGCCGGCCCCCGCCGGCGCCGAGCGCCGTGGCGGCCGCGGCCGCCAGCGGCACGGCGACGGTGACGATTGCGGCAAGGAGCATGGCTTCGGTCATGGCCGCCCTCCGCCCGGGCCGGGATCACCACCGAGCAGCGCGAGCCAGCGGCGTTCCAGCCGGGCTGCCAGCTCCAGCAGTCGCATGAACGGCGCCACGATGAGCCGGCCCACCGCCATCTCCTCGAATCCCCGGTCGAGCGCGATCCGGTAGAGCATCGCCTGCAGCCGCTCCGGGAGCAGCTTGCCGATCGACCAGGGGTCGGCGCCGGGATGCCCGCCGAGCGCCGCCTCGAGCTCGTGGCGATCGTGCAACGCCGACGGCGACCTGAGGATCTGCAGGCTGCGGAGAATCGCGTGGCTCACGACGTGCACGAGCGGGATCACCCGCCAGCCAAACCCGATCTCGGCGAAGATCAGTCCCGCCTGCGTCATCGACGCGTAGGCGAGCATGCTCTTCAGGTCGGTCTGCACCCGGCCCACGATGTTGGCGTGCAGCGCCGTCCCCAGGCCGATCACGACGAGCGCCGCGCGGGCCGGCCACGCCTGCTCGAGGAGCGCCTCGCACCGCAGGAGCACGTAGGCGCCGGCGTGGATCGACAGCGCGCCGTAGAAGATCGCGCTCGATGGCGTCGGGCCTTCCATCGCCAGCGGCAGCCAGCCGGAGAAAGGCACCTGTGCACTTTTGCCCATGGCTGCGAAGACGAGCAGGAGCGACACGATCGTCGCCGTCGCGGCGGGCACGAGGCAGGTGCCGTTCGGCCAGTTTTCGCCGAAGAGATGCTCGAAGTCGCCCGAGCCCACGGCGCGGTGCACGAGCACGGCCGCCGTCAGCAGCCCCACGTCACAGACCCGGTAGGTGGTGAAGGCCCGCAGTGCCGCCCGCACCGCGTTGCCCCGCTCCAAGAAGAAGCCGATCAGGAGCGTCGACGAGATGCCGAGCAGCTCCCAGCCGGCGAACAAGACGTCGATGCTGCCGGCCAGCACCATGAGGTTCATGCCGGTGCCGAAGAGCGCCAGGAGCAGGAAGAACCGGGTGAAGCCCGGTTCGCGGTGGAGATACTTGCCCGCGAACGCGTTGACCAGCGCGCACAGGCCCGTCGAGAAGCAGACGTAGGGCACGGAGAGCGCGTCGGCCACGAGGTCGATCGTGGCCTCGTGATGCCCGACGGAGAACCAGGAACCGAAGTGGACGATCTCGGGCACGAAGCCGCGGACGGCCAGCACGCCGAGCGTGATCAGGCCGGCGAGGAAGCCGATCGTGAAGCCGGCCCCCACGATCCGCGTCGTCGCCTGCTCCGACGGCGGGCGGCCCAGCAGCGTCGGCGCGCCGACGAGCGCCAGCGTGGCCGCCGGTGCGGCGAGCTGGCAGGTGACGAGCAGCGAAACGACATCGTGGTTGGTCATGCCCGCCTGCCCGTGCCGTCTGCCGCCGCCAGGACGCGGGCCGGCGGCAGGTGGTTGCGGTGACCGGAATACCACGACACCGACCGCTCGACCACCGGGATGTCGGTCCGCTCGGGCGCATAGGGCACGAAGCCGCCGTCCTGGAAGACGGCCAGCTCACCCGTATGCGGATGCCACGAGACGAGCTGGATCCAGCGGTTCACCACCAGCCGCTTCACGGCCGGCACCGCCTCGGCGGCCGCGAGGATCCGCTCCGGCGTCGCGTCGATCACCACCAGGAGCCGCACCGGCTCGTGGATCTCCACCATCTGCCAGGGCAGCCCCGTGCGCAGGTCGCTGGCATGACCGTCCATCACGCCGATCAGCCCGGTGATGTTGTGCGGCAGTTTCGTGCCGGCACCGTAGCCCAGCCGGTCGACGATGGAGAAGTAGTATTCGAGGTTGATGCCCGCGCCGACAGGCCCGACGGCGGCGAGCGTCCGTGCGAGGATCGCACCGTCGGCATCGGCGTCGGGGTCGTACGACACCAGGAACGCCCGGCGGTCGAGGAACAGCCCCCGCGTCCGCCACCGCCGGCCGACGATGCAGACGGCGTTGGTGGCGTGGCCGAGCTCCGGCCGCACCTGCGCCAGATCGACGCTGCGGGCCTCCACGTGGGCATGCGCCTCGGCACGGGTGACGTCGAGCGGGGCGGTCTCGAAGCGTCGGCACCGCTCGTGGGCGTTGGCCTCGCAGACGACGGCGCAGGCCGCCCGGGCCCGCTCCAGATCGCCGCGATGGCTCTCCGGCAGCCGCCCGACGTCGAACCAGGTGATGTCGTCGGAGCAGGTGTCGAGCATGCCGCCGATGAAGCGGGTGTCGTCCGGGATCACGAGCCCTCCCGCCGCGAGCAGATCGCGGACCCGCGGGTCGTTGGCCATGGTGGCGAAGGCCCGGGCATTGGGGCCGCCGCGGCCGCCGCCGCAGGCACCGCAGTCGTAGGCGCTCTCGTGGGGATTGTTGCGACTGGAGGAGCCGTGGCCGAGCACCGCCACGATCCGTGAAAACCGCGACACGAGGCCGATGTCCTCGAGCACCCGGCGGACCATCGCCGCCATCTCCGCCACGTCGAACCCCGCCTGCAGTCCGTCGGCGTCGGGCGGTTCGCCGGCCTCGTGGTCGAGCTCGAGCCGGGTGGGCAGCTTCCGGCCGGCCAGTTCCGCGGCCCGGCGACCGAGCCGGGCGGTGAGCCGTGGGAAGACCACGCGGGCCACGAGAGGCACGGCTGCGATCGCGCCGGCGAACGCCGTGAACAGCCCGCCGCGGAGCAGCGTGCGGCTGCCGGTCGACAGCCCGCCGGCCACCTGGCCGAAGCGTCGCCGCAACGTGCGGTGGAGCTGGTGGCGGGCGGCGGCGGCGGCCTCCGGGACCTCGACGACCGAGTGCTTCGGCCGCATCACGATCGGACAGAGAGGCGAGGGGTGCCAGTCGTCGATGCCCTGGTAGTACATCGGCACCGCGAAGAAGCCGGCCGTGCCGAAGGTTTCATACCGCGGCCCGAGCTCCTCGAAGTGGCGGCGGAACGACTCGCACCGCTCGTCGATGCAGCAGATCACCTGCACGAGCGGCCGCGTGTCGGCCGGTGGCGAGGCCAGGCCCGTCTGCACGGACAGCGCGTCGAGCACCTCGATCCGGTGCCGCCGCTCGTAGGCGAGGTGAAACAATCGGCGGCGCGAGAACTCGTCGAACGAGGCGATGCCCAGCTCGAGCCGCACGAGCTCGTTCTCGTCGAGCGAGCGGATGTCGCGGGCCGTGAGTCCGACGAGCTGCGACACCTGGTGGAGGAGAAACGCCCGCGCCAGGCTGCCCGGCCCGCGCCGCGGCGGATAACGGTCGCGCAGTTCGGTCCAGAGCGCGGGAAGGATGTCGGCCGCCGCATGCCGGCCGTTCGCAGCCTGCGGGTTCCGGAACGTGAGCTGCCGGGCAGCCCACTCGGCGGCCACGCGGTCGAGCACCAGCCGCAGCGCGAGGAAGTCGGCGAGCCGCGCCGGCACCGGCTCGACCGGAGCCCGGTCGGGCCGCTCCTCCAGATGCCGGATCATGCCTGCCCAGCCGCGCAGCGCGAGGAGGGACGCGGTGATGAACGGCTCGGTGGCATCCGCGGGCACGCCCATGCGGTCGAGTTCCGTGGCGATCACGTCCACAGCCGGCCGTCCCAGCACCCCCCGGAGTGCCGCGGGCAGCGCCGCGCTCCACGGCTCGGTGGGGCCGAGGCTCCCGGAGTAGACGCGGGCCGCAGCTTCCAAGAGCCCGCGTTCGCGGCCCGGCATCGGCCAGGCGGCGACGCCCTGATCGAGGAACGCGGCGCAGATCTTGATGAGCAGGGGGTGGACGAGCGTGTCGGTGTCGAGGGCCGGATCGGCGGCCATGATCAGGTCGCGGTGCCGCACCGGCGGCCGCACGTGCACGACCGAGGGACGGGTGAGCGAGACCGATTCCACACAGGCGTGCCACAATTCGCTGGCGGCTCGCCGCTCGCCGTCGCTTCCGGGGCCGCTGGCGAACGTGGCCCGACGGGTTGCCTCGTCGTCCACATCCCCGAGCGGTGCATCGACCGCCCCGTCGTCACTGCTGCCGCCGTCGCTCACCAGTCGCCAGTGGAGTTCGGGCGACAGGTCGGGCCGCAGCCGCTCGAGGAGGTCGCTCTCGGTCAGCGTCCAGCGCACCGCGGTGTCCGATTCCTGTCGCACCGGATGCAGGAGGAGCGCCCGGTGGAGCTGCCGCACCGTGACCCTGCCGGCGGCCAGCGTCTCCCCGGCGCTGCTGCCGGGATCGAGCTCGAGCACCGCCTCGACGTCGGCCTCGCGGATGCGGCCCCGCGCCAGCTCCTGCCGGTAGCGGGTTTCGGAGAGGAAGGGCTCCGTCCCGAACACCCGCGCGGCCCGGATCACGGCCTCCTCGAACGGCTGGTCCTCGAAGGCGTGCAGCGTGTTGTGATGCACGAACACGCCGATCGGCCCCTGGGCGGGGAGATAGTGGGCCGCGTGGTCGACCGCCTCCCGGATCGCCTGCCCGATCGCCTGCCGGCGGCCTGCGCCGTCCGTGTGATCCGTGTCCATGCTGGGCGGGGCGGCAAGGCCGTCGATCGGTGAGCCGGCTGCGTGGGTCATCTCTCACAGTGAGGATATCCCGCTCTCATGAATCCCGCGCAACGCTGCCGCGGCCAGCCGCCTTGCAATGCCGCAAGGGCCTTTTTTACTGCTCGGGAGCAGCCCTCGCGGCTTCCCGCCCACGGTTGCACACGCGGCCGGTCGGGCGATCTGCCACCGCTCCTCGTTCGCCGCCAAAGCCACCGCGAAAGCCCGCAGGCTGCGCGGCCTGGGCTGTATGGGAAACTTATTTTCCTCAAATGTCTATCTCGTGAATGCCTCTGGTCTCCGCGATTGCGGCACATGCTCGCCCCCCAGGGTGTCCCCCGGCATGATGCCCTCGAGGACTTTCTCCACACGAATGAAATAAGAGGAAAAAACTTCTCTTCATTCGCACGAGCCGGCAGCAGGCTGGCTCCGGTGGATCGCAGGGACGGGATCCCGGGCAGTGAACGCCCGGGAGGAAAACAGGACCGCGTCGGGGAAGTCCAAGGACGGACTTTTCCGACCGCGATCAGGGAGGCGGACATGGAACGGTCCGGGATCAGGGCTGCAGGACGGGACCGGACGGGCCGGAATGCACGCCGGCATGGCCGTATCGCCGGTCCGGAGCGGATGGAGCGCCGGCACCTGCTCTCCGCCGCGGCGTCGGTCGCTCTGGAATCGATCGCGTGGCAGGGACGCACGACCGAGGCCGTGGTCGACCGCTGGGTGGGGCACCTGGCCTCCAGCGAGGGCGCCGCGCCTGCCGGTGGACTCGTCCTCCAGGCGTCGCTCTCCGCCAGCCATCCCGACTGGCGGGCGACCGCGCTCGGCGACGGCTATTTCTCGCTGGTTGCGCCAGCGGCGACCGAGCAGGAGGTGCTCGGCTGGGCGTCCACGGGAGCCGTGATCGGGCTCGAGCCCGACCTGGCGTTCCACGCTGCCGCCCTGCCCAACGACCCGTCGTTCGCCTCGCAGTGGGCCCTGCGCAACAGTGGCCAGAACGGCGGCACCATCGGGGCCGACATTCGGGCCACGCAGGCCTGGGACGTGACGACCGGTTCGCGGGCGGTCGTGGTGGGCATCGTCGATTCGGGCATCGACATCACGCATCCCGACCTGGCCGCCAACATCTGGACCAACCCCGGCGAGATTCCCGGCAACGGCGTGGACGACGATGCCAACGGCTACATCGACGACGTCCACGGCTGGAACTTCGTCGACAACACCAACCTTGTCGACGACGGCTTCGGCCACGGCACGCATGTCGCGGGCACTGTCGGCGCGGTGGGAAACAACGGCATCGGCGTCGCCGGCGTGAGTTGGCAGGTGTCGCTGATGCCGCTGAAGTTCGAAGACAGCCGCGGCATCGGCTCCACCAGCAGCGTGCTGGCCGCCCTCAACTACGCCACGATGATGCGGCGCGACCACGGGATCAACATCGTTGCCACCAACAACAGCTGGCAGACCCTCGGCGGCCTCTCGTCCCTCGTCCAGACCGCGATCCAGGCCGAAGGCGATGCCGGGATCGTCTTCGTGGCCGCGGCCGGGAACAACGGCAGCGACAGCGACGCCGTGCCGCGCTATCCGGCCGGCTACCGCCTGCCCAACGTGATCACGGTGGCTGCGACCGACGGCGGCAACGGTCTGGCCGGACTCTCCAACTACGGCGCGACGACCGTCGATCTGGGTGCTCCCGGCATCATGATCCAGTCGACATTTCCCCGCGGCACCTACGGCATCCTTTCCGGCACGTCGATGGCCGCACCGCAGGTGACCGGCGTCGTGGCGCTCTTGGCCGCGGCGAAGCCGGGAATCACCGTGGCGGAAATCAGGGCGGCCATCCTCGGCACGACGACGCCGGTGGCCGCGCTGTTCGGGAAGACCGTCTCGGGCGGTAGGCTCGATGCCCGGGCGGCCCTCGATGCCTTGAATCTGCCGGCGGGGGCGGTGCCGCAGCCGTCCACCTCCCCACAGCCGGCCCCCGTTCTGGCCACCACGCCGCCGCCCGCGCCGGCCGTCGCCCTGCTGCACGACACGGGCACGAGCGACGCCGACCGCATCACCCGGGACGGAACGCTCGCCGTGACGGGCCTGACGGCGGACGCCCGCGTCGAATACTCCGTCGACCTCGGTCGGACGTGGGCCGACTCGTTCACCGCCCGCAATGGGGTCAACGTGGTCTCCGTCCGTCAGACGAGCCTGGCAGGGCTGCATTCACCGACGACGCCCCTGCGATTCACGCTCGACACCGTGGCCCCGGCGCGGCCCCGCGTGGCTCTCGAGCGCGACACCGGCCTGAGTGCGACGGACCGGATCACCAGGGTCGGCACGCTGCGGGTCGCCGCCGAAGCTGGATCGCGGGTCGACTACTCGACCGATGACGGCCTGACCTGGGCCGACTCCTTCACCGCCGTCGAGGGGGGCAATGCCGTGCGGGTGCGGCAGACCGACGTCGCCGGGAACACGTCGCCGCCGACGGCCACGGCGCTGGCGTTCACGCTGCTGACGAGCGGGCCGCAGGTCGTGGCGGCACCGGCCGCCGTCTTCACGCCGCAGGCCGCCGGCGGCATGATCGACGTCACGCTGGCGTTCGACAGACGGGTACGGGTCTCCTTCCGGCCCGGTACCGCGCCGACGATCGACGTCACCATCGGCGGCCAGACGTTGCGGGCAACGCTCACCAGCGGCAGCGGCGGCACCCAGATCCACTTCCGCTGCCGCACGTCGATGGGTGCGGCGGCCGCCGCCCTCGCCGGGCCACCGGTCGTCGGCGAACTCCGCCTGCCCGCCGGCAGCCTGATCCAGGATCTCGCCGGCAACCGGGTCGCCGTCGGCGCCAGCGTCGCCTGGCTCACCGCAGCCGCACCCGTGACAGGCTGACGCGACGCTGGGCCGCGAGACGCAGGCCAGACGCCGCTCGATGCGGCGGATGCACGGTGCGTCTGATGAAGGTGTCCGGCGGCGCGGCCCGGAGGAATTCGGCGGCGTTGGCCGAATTTTGCCGGCGCGAGAAAAGGCAACGCAGGCTGCTTGCGTTGCCCAAATTACCTACATATACTTCCGCCGTTCGACGAGCTCTGTGGGCGAAAGTCCCGCGTAGAACGTCGACGCCAACAGCACGATTGCGGAAGACGAGTCGAGCGAAAGCCTGGTTCTGCACGGGCGGTCGATCGAAAGCGTAAGCCGGCGAGCGAGTGCCTTCGGGCCCTCAACCGTCGGCTTTTTTTGTTTTTGTAGGTCCGGCTGTGAACACGATTTTTACAGCCCGTTTTCGCGACGCCCGTCGTCATCTTCCTGTTCCTGATCTTTGTTCCTGACCTTCATGTTTCTGGCAAGAAACCCGCAGACGACGAGACGACGGCAGGACACATCATTCCCGGAGGGACCCCCAAGCCATGAAAAAGGTGAACCATGCTGGTGCTGACGAGAAAGAACCGCGAGAGCATCGTGATCGGGCGGCCTGAAGACCTGGAGGTCGTGCTGGAGATCACCATCCTGGAGATCGAAGGGGGCCGAGTGCGGCTCGGCTTCGAGGCCGACACGCGGATGCCGATCCATCGCCGCGAAGTCTGGGACCGGATCTGCAACGGCAACGGCCACGCCAATGGCAATGGTAATGGCAATGGTAATGGCAGCGCGACGGGCACCAGCCGCTCCGATACGAGCGGCATCCGCGGCGACGCCCCGCGGCAGCGACCGGCGACGCTCGACGTCGACATCGAGGCGGCCAGACGGTCCTGACCAGACGCGTCGTGCCGAGCAACTGCAGGCGACTCCAGACCATGCCATTCCAGGGCGAAACCGTGCGCTCCCAAGGTGAAATCTAGGCGGCCGTGTGCGACGGCATCGCAAAATTCCAGCAGGAATTCCTGGGCCGGGGTCCGCGCGACATCCACGCCCACCTGATCGGCTCGCTGCTGGTCGTGAGACTGCAGGGCGTGCTCACGCCGGCAGAGCGACAGCTGATCGCGCCGCGGCACGAGCCGCTCGCCGCGGCGCATCTCGGCACGGCCACGGTTGGTGCGGGAGGTGCGGGAGGTGCGGGCGACGACGGCGAGAGTGAACCGTTCCGTGGCGACGGCCATGCCACCGGCCCCACCAACAGCCGGGGAGCGGGCAACGACGCCGGAAACGGACGCTTTCTTCTCAAGCAGGTGCGGGCCCACATGATGGCCACCGGCCGACCGCGGCTGGAGGCGCTCGTCGAGGAGGCCGTGGGTGTGAAGCTGGTCAGCGTGCACCACGACATCTCGACGGTGACGGGCGAGGAGGTGCTCGTCTTCTCGCTGGCCGCGCCGCCGGCGTGCCGCCCGAAGAAGAAAATCTGATGCGGGCGGGCTATCGCCCCATGCAGGGACGCCCGCCTGCGTGGTAACATCTGGCGTCCCCGACCACCGTAGATCACGACCGCCGGAGGGTCAGAGGTCATCCGAGTCAGTGCGGTCGCGATCAGGCTGGAATCAAGACGGTTCAGGCTCCGCGCTGTGTCGTCCCTGAACGGGTTTCGTCCCTGAAGGGCCCGGCCGCCGCCCGGCCACGTCGTCACGATCGTCCCCCGCTGGCCAGACGTCCCGTGCCCACTTCCAGCCTTCCGAGAGACGCGTCGGTGCTGCTCATCGACGACCAGCCGATGATCGGCGAGGCGGTCCGTCGGATGCTCGCCGGCGAGGCCGGAATCTCCTTCCACTTCTGCAACGAGGCCAGAGCAGCCCTGCAGTTCGCCGCGGACATCGCCCCGACGGTCATTCTCCAGGATCTCGTGATGCCCGATATCGACGGTCTGCAGCTCGTCGACATGTTCCGTGCCGACGACCGGTTCCGCGACGTCCCGATCATCGTGCTCTCCGCCAAGGAGGAGGCGGAGGTGAAGGCCGACGCGTTCGCCCGCGGCGCCAACGACTACATCGTCAAGCTGCCCGACCGGCTCGAACTGGTGGCCCGCGTCCGCCATCACTCCCGCGGCTACGTCGCCCTGCTGGAGCGCAACGAAGCGTTTCAGGCCCTGCGGGCGAGCCGCCAGGTGCTCGCCAACGACATCGACTCCGCGGCCCGGTACGTGCGCTCGCTGCTGCCACCGCCGCAGCGGATCGGCTCGATCGAGGCCGATTGGCGGTTCGTCCCCTCCGCGTCGCTCGGGGGCGACGCCTTCGGCTACCACGCGCTCGACGATGAGCACGTGGCCGTCTATCTCCTCGACGTGTGCGGGCACGGGGTGGGGGCGGCGCTCCTGAGCGTGTCGGCCCTCAACGCGATCCGCAGCGAGTCCCTGCCCCAGACCGACTTTCGCGATCCGGCCGCCGTGCTGGCCGCGCTCAACAGGGCGTTCCCGATGGAGCGGCACAACGACATGTTCTTCACGGTCTGGTACGGCGTGTACCACCTGCCGTCGCGGCGGCTGCGCTGGGCCGGCGGCGGCCATCCCCCGGCGCTGCTCACCGGCGCGGCCGGCCAGCCGCACCGCCAACTGCTCGACTCCGACGGCCCGCTCATCGGCGCCGTGGAGGGACTCGAATTCACGGCCAGCGAAACCCAGGTCCCCGCTGGCGGCCGGCTGTTCCTGTTCAGCGACGGCGCATTCGAGGTCATCCGGCCCGATGGCAGCATGTGGGCGTTTGACGACTTTTTGGCGACACTCACGGCCCCGCAGCACGCGTTCACCAGCCGGCTCGACGGGCTGATCGCCACGATCCGCGGCCTGTCCGGCCGGGATGACTTCAACGACGACTTTTCCATGGTGGAGCTGTCATTCACCTGACAGCCGTCCTTCGGGGGATCGCCTGGCCGGGCACACGGCGGGCACACGGCGGCCGACCGGCCCGGAACACGGACGGTCAATTCGCATCCGCCGGGGCGAAACCGCCCGTAAAAAGCCGTCCCACTGGCTCAAGGCCGGGGGGCGGTGCCGTCTTGCATGGCCCATTCGAATCCGTACACTACGAGATTCCCCTTGGCTCGGACCGTCCGCTAGCGTAGCTCAATTGGCAGAGCAGCTGATTTGTAATCAGCAGGTTGCGGGTTCAACTCCCGCCGCTAGCTCAGCACGCCCCGACGGCCGCCGCCAACCGCGGGGGCGACGCCGGCCGACAGGCCGCGACACGCCGGGACCGAAACAGACGCGCAAGACCATCACCGAAACACGCCAGACGACACGCCAGACACTCCGCCCCGGCGCAGCCTCGACCGCGCGACACGAACCACTGGACTCCAGAACAACCCACCACAAGAAACCACACGAAGGAGATCACGGCAGACACCACCCACCGGCAACCAGCCAGCAACGTATCCTCCCGCCTCCGCGTGCGAGCCGTGGCCAACCGGCCGACAGGCCCAGCGGTCCGGGGCAGGAGGGGAGTTTCCCGAGCGGTCAAAGGGGTCAGACTGTAAATCTGATGGCTTATGCCTTCGCAGGTTCGAATCCTGCACTCCCCATTTTCCACCGGGGCGTTCCACTGCTCCCGCGATCCGTCCAGGCTCAGGCGGTGCGGGGGGCGGCGGGGCGACAACCGAGGCCCTCACAGGGGCCGTGCGGTCACGGTGGGCTGGCTGGCGAGGGGCCGGAAGCGACGCAAACCGCGTGCGGGTGTAGCTCAATGGTAGAGCAATAGCCTTCCAAGCTAAAGACGAGGGTTCGATTCCCTCTACCCGCTTCCTCCTCAACGCATCGCGCCGCCTGCCGCCTCCAGATCAGCACACCCCAAACCAGTCAACCACCACCACGCACGAGCCACGCCGTCCGAACGCCGAAGACACGCGTCATCCCACCATCCCTGCTGCTGTAGCTCAGTTGGTAGAGCGCGTCCTTGGTAAGGACGAGGTCATGGGTTCAAGTCCCATCAGCAGCTTCCGGCCGACACGCCTCGAACACCCGACACCGCGAGACACAGTCCGACGAGCAGGCCGCCAGACGATCAGTTCCATCCACCAGTTCCATCCACCAGTTCCATCCACCAGTTCCATCCACCAGTTCCATCCACCAGTTCCATTCATAGTCCGTTCGGTTCGTTTCCGACCGGACCCGTTTCCGACCGGACCCTGTCGGTTTGACCCAATCGTTTTCGAGATTCACACCCGTTTCGGGCCCCGCAGGCCCGCGACACCAACCGAGGAAGATCGAGGGAGTAAAGCAGCATGGCAAAGGACTCGTTCACGCGTACGAAGCCGCACGTCAACGTCGGCACGATCGGCCACATCGACCACGGCAAGACCACGCTCACCGCGGCCCTCGTCGCCGTGCAGGCGGCGAAAAACCTGGCGCAGGCCAAGAACTACGCCGACATCGCCAAGGGCGGCACGGTGCGTGACGACACGAAGACGGTGACCATCGCCGTCAGTCACGTGGAGTACGAGACCGAAAAGCGTCACTACGCCCACATCGACTGCCCGGGCCACGCCGACTTCATCAAGAACATGATCACCGGGGCCGCCCAGATGGACGGCGCGATCCTGGTGGTGAGCGCGGCCGACGGCCCGATGCCGCAGACCCGCGAGCACATCCTCCTGGCGAAGCAGGTGGGCGTGCCGGCGCTCGTCGTGTTCCTCAACAAGGTCGACCTCGTCGACGACCCCGAGCTGCTCGACCTGGTCGAGATGGAGATTCGGGAGCTGCTGACGAAGTACGGCTTCCCCGGCGACGATGTGCCGATCATTCGCGGCGCCGGCAAGCCGGCCTACGACAGCCCGGCCGACCCGGCGAAGAACAAGTGCATCGCCGACCTGCTGGCGGCGGTCGACGCCTACATCCCCGAGCCGGTGCGTGAGCTCGACAAGCCGTTCCTCATGGCCATCGAGGACGTCTTCTCGATCGAAGGCCGCGGCACGGTCGCCACGGGCCGAATCGAGCGCGGCCTGGTGAAGGTGGGCGACGAAGTCGAGATCATCGGCCTCAAGGAGAAGGCCGAGAAGACGACCGTCACCGGCGTCGAGATGTTCAAGAAGGTGCTCGACAGCGGACAGGCCGGCGACAACGTCGGCTGTCTCCTCCGCGGCGTCGCCCGCGAAGGCATCGAGCGCGGGCAGGTGCTCGCGAAGCCGGGGTCGATCAAGCCCCACAAGAAGTTCGAGTGCGAGGTCTACGTGCTGTCGAAGGAGGAGGGTGGCCGTCACACGCCGTTCTTCGCCGGGTACCGCCCGCAGTTCTACTTCCGCACGACCGACGTGACCGGCTCCACGAAGCTGCTCGGCGGCGCCGAAATGTGCTCGCCCGGCGACAACGTGAAGATGGAGGTCGAGCTCATGGTGCCGATCGCCATGGACGACGGCGTCCGCTTCGCCATCCGCGAGGGTGGCAAGACGGTGGGTTCGGGCGTCGTGACGAAGATTCTCGACTGAGCGGGAGGCCCGCCGCGGCAGGCGGGGGGCCGACCGTGCGAACGGTTCGAACGATATCCTCTGGAAGTGGGGCCCCGGACTCCGGGGCCCCACGACCACAGGGGCGTAGCTCAACTGGCAGAGCGCTGGTCTCCAAAACCAGAGGTTGCGAGTTCGATCCCCGCCGCCCCTGCAGTCGGTCGATGCGGAGATGGAGCCCGGGGCGGTCCCCGGCCGCTCCGACGGTGACGAAGGTTGGTGGCGAAGGTCGGTGACGAAGAACAAAGGTCGGTGAGAGGTGAGGCAGGATTGTCCGCGGACGGCCGCGGACGACGATCGCCGGACGGCAGGGCAGGCTGGAGCAGGGCAGGCTGGAGCATTACCGGCTGGGGCAGGACAGGACTGGAAACGAGCACGCGTCACACACGGATGTCAGGGGCCATGGCAGGAATCCAACACGATCACACCGTCGCCGGTTCGCTCTGGAGGGATCTCCTGAGCTTCTCCGTGTACAAGCGCAACCAGGGCAGGATCACCCGCCAGGTGACGTTCGCCGTGCTTGCGCTCACGGTGGCGACCGGCGTGTGGCGGCTCGCGCAGTTGCTGCCAGTGTGGTTTGCCGACGCCGGCGAGGGGCTGATGCCTTCCGCCGGCATGGCGTCCGGCGATCTCGGCGTGCTCCGCTTCCTCGTTCCCGGCCTGCTGCTGGCCGCCGGCGTGTGGCTGGCGTTCCGCGCCGTGAACATGCCGCGGTTCGCCGACTTCCTCATCTCCGTCGAGACCGAGATGACCAAGGTGTCTTGGCCCTCGTTCGACGAGGTCGTCCGGAGTTCCGCGGTCATCATCTTCCTGATCTTCGCCCTCGCGGCCATCCTCGCCGCATACGATCTCTTCTGGTGGTGGTTCCTCCGACTCATCCAGGGCACGCGTTGACTCCCGCAGGCAAGGCTGAATCCATGAACGATCCCTCACCGACGCCCGACCATTCCGCCCACGACGCCGACGACGAGTCGCGCCGGCCCGCCGACGCGCCGGCTCCCGTCGCGGATCTGGACGACGAGGACGACGGCTCGCCCGCCGTGCTGGCCGACCCCTTCTCGGGCAGCGAGGATGCGTCGCCGATCTCCACCGCCGCCGCCGACGACGACGCGGCACCGGCGGGAGACCGCCAGTGGTACATCCTCAAGGTGCAGAGCAACCGGGAAGACTCCATCCGGGAGACGCTGCTGCGCCGCATCCAGATGCAGGGCCTCGACCGCTTTTTCGGCGACGTGATCGTGCCCAAGGAGCAGGTCACCGAATTCAAGGGGGGCAAGAAGCGGATCGTGTGGCGGAAGCTCTACCCCGGGTACCTGCTCGTGAACATGATCCTCAACGACGACACCTGGTACCTCGTCCGCGAGACCGGCGGCATCGGTGACTTCACCGGATCGGCGGGTCGGCCGAGTCCGATGCTCCCCCAGGACGTCGCCAAGCTCCTCAACAAGGCCGAGGAGAAGGCCGACGAGACGCCGCGGCTGAAGATCGCCTTCAAGAAGGGCGACCGCGTGAAGATCAACGAGGGGACCTTCGAGAACTTCGAGGGCGAGGTGGAGCAGATCGACGAGGCCAACGGCCGCGTGACGGTCATGCTGAGCATTTTTGGCCGATCCACGCCGGTGGACATCGAATACTGGCAGATCGAATCCGTGTGATTACATTGATGCGGTCGGGCCCCGGGTGCGGGATCTCCGACAGACAGTCCAACAGACATTCATGAAGGGCACGCGTCCGGGAAACCGGCCGCGAAAGGTGGTACGCGATGGCGAAGCAGATGGTCGGTCAGGCGAAGTTCCAGATTCCGGGCGGCCAGGCGACCCCGGCCCCGCCTGTGGGCACGTCGCTCGGCAAGTTCGGCATCAACCTCGGGCAGTTCGTGTCGCAGTTCAACGACCGGACCCGCGAGGCGGCCGGCATGGCGATCCCGGTTGTCGTCACCGTCTACAACGACCGCTCGTTCGAGTTCATCACCAAGAGCCCTCCGGCGGCGGCGCTGCTGAAGAAGGCGGCCGGTCTCGCCAAGGGCTCGGGGGTGCCGAACAAGGACAAGGTGGGCAAGGTCTCCAAGGCACAGCTCGACGAGATCGTGCGGCTGAAGACGGCCGACCTCAACGCCCGCGACGGCGAGCACGCCCGGCGGATGATCGAAGGCACCGCCCGCAGCATGGGCATCACCGTCGAGGGCTGAACCAGTCCTCCACCCTTTCACACCGTTCACGTCCGGTTTCGCAATTCTCGATTTTCCCATTCACATCTGACTCTCCTGCAGGAATTTCGCCGTGGCTGACTCGAAACGCATGCGGGCCATGCTCGCCCTGAAGCCCCAGACCGAAGCGCCCCTTCCGCTGCCCGACGCCGTCGGCGTGCTGAAGAGCTTCCCCTCGACCAAGTTCGACCAGACGGTCGAGATCCACATGCGGCTGGGCATCGACCCGAAGCAGGCCGACCAGATCATCCGCGGATCGCTCGTGCTGCCGCACGGCATCGGCAAGTCGAAGCGTGTCGTCGTGTTCGCCAGGGGAAACCTGGCCGAGGACGCCAAGGCCGCCGGCGCCGAGGCGGTGGGCGCCGACGACCTCGCCAAGCGGATCAAGGAGGGCTGGACCGACTTCGACGTGTGCATCGCGGCCCCCGACATGATGGGCATGGTCGGTCCGCTGGGTAAGGTGCTCGGCCCCCGCGGCCTCATGCCGAGCCCGCGGGCCGGCACGGTGACCGCCGACATCGGCAAGACCGTCCGCGAGTACAAGGCCGGCAAGGTGGAGTTCCGCAACGACCCGACCGGCATCGTGCACGCCGTCGTCGGCAAGGCGAGCTTCGATGCCGCCAAGCTGGTCGACAACATCCGGGCGTTCGTCGATCACATCGTCGCGATGCAGCCCTCGAGCGTGCGCGGGCAGTTTGTGAAGAGCGTCTCCATTTCGGCCACGATGACCCCTGGCGTCATGGTCGCCGCCTGAACCTGAAACCGTCGTTCCGTACCGCCCCGGCGGTCACACCCCTTTCGAAACCGATCGTGCCATGAGCAAACTCGTCAAGAATCTGCTGGTCGACGACCTGAAGAAACGGCTCGACAAGGTCGAGGACGTCGTCGTCGTCAGCCTCGGTCGCCTCGACGCCCAGAAGACCACCGAACTGCGGAAGACGCTCCGCCAGAAGAAGATCCACCTCCAGCTCGTGAAGAACAGCCTCGCCCGGCGTGCGACGCTCGATACGCAGCTGGCGCCGGCCTTCGAGAAGACCGAGGGAATGCTGGCGATCGCCTGGGGCGGAGAGGACGCCGTCGACCTCGCCAAGGAGCTCGACCGGCTGACCGGCCTCAAGGACTACGAGGGGCTCCAGTGCCGTGGCGGAGCCATGGACGGCGACCGCCTTGATGCGGAGGGCGTCAAGCGGGTGGCCAAGTGGCCCAACCGCACCGAGCAGCTCTCCATCCTTTCGGGACAGATCTCCTCGCTTGGATCGCGGCTTTCCGGCCAGATCCTCTCCGCGGGGGGGGCGCTCGCAGGGCAGATTTCCTCGCTGGTCGAGAAGCTCGAACAGAGCCCGGGAGGCGAATCGGCCGCCTCCTAACCGGCCCGCGACGGGATTTTCGCAGGGGTACTTCACTCCGGCGAATTTCGTGGTATCACATTGAGTTCCCCGCACACGGCATACGTCACCATCCGATGACAGACCGCCACGGTCGTCGGAAACATTCAACTTCGAAGGGAAAGGACCTCGAGCGATGGCAACGGCTGAAGCAGTTCGTGAATTCTCCAAGGAGACCAAGGAACTCGGCGACAAGATCGTCACGCTTTCCCTGAAGGCGGCTAAGGATCTGTCGGACTACCTCGAGGAAGTCCATGGCATCAAGCCGGCTGCCGGCGGTGCCGTGATGATGGCGGCTCCTGCTGCGGGTGCCGGTGGCGCTGGCGCCGCCGCGGCCGCGGAGAAGACCGAGTTCGACGTCGTTCTCGACGCTTTCGGCGACAACAAGATCGGCGTCATCAAGGTCGTCCGTGCGGCGACCGGCCTGGGCCTCAAGGAGGCCAAGGATCTCGTGGAAGGAGCCCCGGCGAAGGTCAAGGAGGGAATCTCCAAGGCCGATGCCGAGAAGCTCAAGAAGGAACTCGAGGAGTCGGGCGCCAAGGTTTCTATCAAGTAGAAACCGCGAAAATGCCGGTGGCAGGAGGGGGGATTGGTCTCTCCGCACGCCATTTGGTATAGTTTTTGCTCCCGCCGCCCCTTCCCGGTTGAGTTCGACGGTTTTCCCTGCTGTCTGTTGTTGACGCCCCCCTGCGCCCGGGGGCTTCGGTCCCGCGTCGAGGGTTTGTTCCGACGCGTCGACCGGGTGTCTCGCCGTCCCTGCAGCCGCCTCTTCTCAGGAGCCTGTCCTCAATGGCAACCAGCGCCGTCCGCCGCCTCCAGACCGCCGAGGTCCGTCATTTCGGAAGCCGTCGCGCCAGCCATTCGATCCCCGACCTCACCGAAATCCAGACCCGGTTCTACGACGCCTTCCTGCAGTACGACGTGCCGGCCAACAAGCGGAAGGATCACGGCATCGAAGGTGTGCTCCGCGAGATCTTCCCGATCGAGAGCTATGACAAGACGGTGAAGATGGAGTACCTGCGGTACGAGCTCGGCAAGCCGCGGTACGATCCAGACGAGTGCCGCCAGTTGCGGCTCACCTACGGCAGGCCGCTGCGGGTGTGGCTGCGGCTCACCCGGGAGCAGCCGATCGAGGAGGAAGTCTATCTCGGCGACATCCCGATCATGCTCGGGGGCGGCGAGTTCATCATCAACGGCGCCGAGCGCGTGGTGGTGAGTCAGCTCCACCGCTCGCCGGGCATCGACTTCGTCGCCGATACGGAGTCCAGCGACCGGAAGACGCACAACTGCCGGATCATTCCGGAGCGTGGCAGCTGGATTGAGCTCAACGTGTCGAAGAAGGACACGCTCCAGGTGCGGATCGACCAGAGCGGAAAGTTCTCCGCGCTCACGCTGCTCCGGGCCATGGACCCGAAGTACAGCCGCGACTCCGAGATCCTCAAGCTCTTCTACAAGACGTCCGTCGAGAAGGTGAATGGCGCCAGGAGCGTGCCGAAGCTCGAGGGCCGCATCGCCGTCGACGACATCGTCTACCCGAAGGGCGCCGAGCGGGCCGGCGAGATCATCGTCGATGCCGGCTGCAAAATCACCCACGACATGGCGGAGCTGGTCTGCACCTCGGGGCTCAAGGCCGTGGAGGTGATGCAGGAGCAGAAGGTGCCCCTGATCGTGAACAGCCTGCGCGAGGATGCCGACGAGTCCCGCCGGCGGACGAGCGTCGCTCCGAGCCACGAGGACGCTCTTGTGCGGATCTACCAGCGGCTTCGCCCGGGCAATCCTGCGGCCCTCGACAAGGCCAAGGCCCTGTTCGACGAGAAGTTCAAGGACACCAACCGCTACCGGCTCGGCCGTGTCGGGCGGTTCCGCATCAACCGCAAGCTCGGCCTCTCCGTTCCGGAGACCGAGATGACGCTGCGGCCCGACGACCTGATCGCAGCGATCAAGTACATGCTGCAGCTCAGCGAGGGCGAGGGGGAGGTCGAGGTCGACGACATCGACCACCTCGGCAACCGGCGTCTGCGGACGATCGACGAGCTCGCCAGTGACGAGCTCCGCAAGGGCTTTCTCAAGCTGCGCCGCACCGTCCAGGAGCGGATGAGCCTGAAGGACGTGACGGAGATGTCGCCCCGCACGCTCATCAACCCCAAGAGCATCTCGGCGGCCATCGAGTATTTCTTCGGTCGCGGCGAGCTCTCCCAGGTGGTCGACCAGACCAACCCGCTCTCGATGCTCACCCACGAGCGTCGGCTGTCGGCACTCGGCCCGGGTGGTCTCAATCGCAAGCGGGCCGGGTTCGAGGTCCGCGACGTCCACATCTCCCACTACGGCCGCATCTGCCCCATCGAGACGCCGGAAGGCACGAACATCGGCCTCATCTCCAGCCTGGCGATCTACTCGGGAGTCGACCCCTACGGATTCCTCGTCACGCCGTATCGCCGTGTGTCGAAGGCCAAGCTCACCGACGACGTCGTCTGGCTGCGGGCCGACGAGGAGCACGAGGCGCACCTCGCCCCTGCGGACGCCACCGTGGTCGACGGCAAACTCGAGGGCGAGACCATCATCGCCCGCTACCGCGGTGATTTCGTGCTCGTACCCGCTGACAAGGTCGAGTACATCGACGTGGCGCCGAGCCAGATGGTGGGCGTGTCGGCCGGCCTGATCCCGTTCCTGGAGCACGACGACGCCAACCGCGCCCTCATGGGCTCCAACATGCAGCGGCAGGCGGTGCCGCTCCTGATCACCGAACCGCCGATCGTGGCCACGGGCATGGAGCGGGACGTCGCCGTCAACTCCGGCCTCATCGTGCGGGCGGCCAAGAAGGGCGTGGTCTCCTACGTCGACGCCGAGAGCATCGAGGTGTCGCCCGTGTCGGGGACGGGCGCCGTCGACACGTACAAGCTGCGCAAGTACGTCGGCCTCAACGAGCGGACCTGCCAGAACCAGAAACCGATCGTCAAGCTCGGCCAGAAGGTGGAGAAGGGCGACGTGCTCGCCGACGGAGCCGCCACCTTCCAGGGTGAGCTCGCGCTCGGCCGCAACGTCCTCGTCGGGTTCATGGCCTGGGACGGCTTCAACTTCGAGGATGCCATCATCATCAGCGAGGAGCTCGTCGAGGCGGACGTCTACACCTCGATCCATATCGAGGAATACGACATCGAGATCCGCGACACGAAGCTCGGCCGCGAGGAGTTCACCCGCGACATCCCCAACGTCGGAGAGCGTGCCCTGCACAACCTCGACGAGTCGGGCATCGTGCAGATCGGCACGTACGTGCGGCCGGGCGACATCCTCGTGGGCAAGGTCTCGCCCAAGAGCAAGACGGAACTCACCCCCGAGGAGAAGCTGCTCCACGCGATCTTCGGCCGGGCCGGCGAGGACGTGAAGAACGACTCGCTCGAGGTGCCTTCCGGCGTCGAGGGGATCGTGATCGCCACCGAGAAGTTCTCGCGGCAGATGAGCCTCTCCGAAGAGGAGCGGCGGGAATTCCAGAAGCAGCTCAAGGAGACGGAGAACGTCGGCAACGCGCGGATCGCCGAGGCGTTCGCGGTGATGGTGGCCGAAATGGAGAAGGTGCTGCAGAAGCCCCTCACCGCCGCCGACGGCAGCCCCCTCGTCCGCAACCAGGATCACAAGGTGGTGGCGGAGCGTGCGGCCAGCTTCAAGCTCGACAGTCTCGATCTCCGCTCCCCGCAGCGCAAGGCGGATGTCGAAAAGCTCTACAAGGCGATGTGGCCCGCGGTCGACGAGGCCATCGATGCCCGCGACCGGTCGCTCAACAGCATGAAGCGTGGCGACGAACTGCGAGCCGGCGTGCTGCAGATGGTGAAGGTCTACGTCGCTGCCCGGCGCGTGATTTCCGTGGGCGACAAGATGGCGGGCCGGCACGGCAACAAGGGCGTCATCGCCAAGATCCTGCCCAAGGAGGACATGCCGTTCCTGGCCGACGGCACGCCCGTGCAGATCCTCCTCAACCCGCTCGGCGTGCCGAGCCGCATGAACGTCGGCCAGATCCTGGAAACCCACCTGGGCTGGGCGGGCAAACTGCTCGGCTTCCAGGCGATCACGCCGGTGTTCGACGGCGCGAGCGAGGACGACATCAACAAGGTGCTGGCCGACGCCGGACTGCCGCGGCACGGGAAGGCCCAGTTGTTCGACGGCCGCACCGGCGAGCCGCTCGAGCAGGAGACGACCGTCGGTTTCATCTACATGCTGAAGCTGCACCACCTGGTCGACGACAAGGTGCACGCACGCTCCACAGGGCCGTACTCCCTCATCACGCAGCAGCCGCTGGGCGGCAAGGCCCGCTTCGGCGGCCAGCGTTTCGGGGAAATGGAGGTGTGGGCGCTCGAGGCCTACGGAGCGGCCTACATCCTCCAGGAGCTCCTCACCGTCAAGAGCGACGACGTGGAGGGACGCACCAAGATCTACGAGAGCATGGTCAAGGGCGAGAACACGCTGGAGGCCGGCACCCCTGCGAGCTTCGACGTGCTCACGAACGAGATCCGTGGTCTCGCCCTGAACATGCAGCTGGAGAAGCGACGCATCTAGATTCGCGCGGGCGGAGCCATTGTGGCCTTCGCCCGCTGGGGAAACCTCCGGGGCCTGCGGCCCCTGCGGTTTCCACGACAGCCAAGCCTCCGGCATGACGGCACACGGTCGATCAGCACTCGCCAAGACAATACCCAGGAGACTCTCTCGTGAGTATCGGTGAATCCACCTACGATCGCGTCAACGACTACTCGGCCGTGAAGATCAGTCTGGCGCGGCCCCACGACATCCGCAGCTGGTCGTTCGGGGAGGTGAAGAAGCCCGAGACGATCAACTATCGCACCTACCGTCCCGAGAAGGACGGGCTGATGTGCGAGAAGATCTTCGGACCGGAGAAGGACTGGGAGTGCTCGTGCGGCAAGTATCGCGGCATGAAGTACAAGGGGATGATCTGTGACCGCTGTGGCGTGAAGGTCACGCACAGCCGCGTCCGCCGCAAGCGCATGGGCCACATCGAGCTGGCCGCTCCGGTCGTCCACATCTGGTTCTTCAAGGCCATGCCGAGCCGCCTCGGCGCCCTGCTGGACATGAAGACGTCGAGCCTGGAGAAGGTGATCTACTTCCAGGATTACGTCGTCCTCGACCCCAAGGACACACCCCTCAAGAAGCAGCAACTGCTCACGGAGGAGGAGTTCCGCGAGGCACGAACGGCCTACGGAGAGACCGGGTTCGATGCCGAGATGGGCGCAGAGGCCGTCCGCAAACTGCTGCTCTCCCTCGACCTCGTCACCCTCTCGAAGAACCTTCGTGTCGAGCTCGCCACGACGAACTCCAAGCAGAAGAAGAAGGACCTCGTCAATCGGCTGAAGATCGTCGAGGCGATCCGTGACAGCGAGAACAAGCCCGAGTGGATGGTTCTCGACGTGATCCCGGTGATCCCGCCCGACCTGCGGCCGCTCGTGATGCTCGACTCGGGCAACTTCGCCACCAGCGACCTCAACGATCTGTATCGACGGATCATCAATCGCAACAACCGGCTCAAGAAGCTCGTCGACCTCAACGCCCCCGAGGTGATCATCCGCAACGAGAAGCGGATGCTGCAGCAGTCGGTCGACGCGCTGTTCGACAACAACCGCTGCAAGCGGCCCGTGCTGGCCTCCAGCAACCGGCCGCTCAAGAGCCTCACCGACATGATCAAGGGCAAGCAGGGTCGCTTCCGCGAGAACCTGCTCGGCAAGCGCGTCGACTACTCGGCGCGGAGCGTGATCGTCGTCGGCCCGAACCTGCGTCTGCACCAGTGCGGCCTGCCCAAAAAGATCGCGCTGGAGCTCTACCAGCCGTTCATCATCCGACGGCTGAAGGAACTCGGCCACGCCGACACGATCAAGAGCGCGAAGAAGATGCTCGAGCGCAAGGACGCCGAGGTGTGGGACATCCTCGAGGAGGTGATCCGCAACCACCCGGTGCTTCTCAATCGCGCCCCCACGCTGCACCGCATGGGCATCCAGGCTTTCGAGCCGATGCTCGTCGAGGGCAACGCCATCAAGCTCCACCCGCTGGTCTGCAAGGGGTTCAACGCCGACTTCGACGGCGACCAGATGGCGGTCCACCTGCCGCTCTCCATCGAGGCGCAGGTCGAGGCGCACACCCTGATGCTGTCCACGAACAACATCTTCAGCCCCGCCAACGGTGCCCCGATCATCAGCCCGTCACAGGACGTGGTGATGGGCTGCTACTACCTCACGATGCAGATCCCCGGCCGCAAGGGGGAGGGCATGGTCTTCCGGAACGTCGAGGAGGTCGAACTCGCCCACTCGCTCGGCAAGGTGCACACCCACGCGAAGATCAAGGTCAAGCTCCCGGCCGGCCGTCGGCTCAAGACCGACGTGGAGGCGCTCGGCAAGCCGGGCGCCGTGATCGAGACGACGGTGGGCCGCGTGCTGTTCAACTCGATCCTGCCTGAGGGGATGCTCTTCTACAACATCCCGATGCGGTCGAGCGAGCTCGCTCGCGTGATTTCCGACTGCTACCAGGCGCTCGGTCGGCGCAAGACGATCGACCTGCTCGACAACATGAATCGTGTCGGCTTCAGTTGGAGCACCCGCAGCGGACTCTCCTTCGCCACCGACGACCTGATCACGCCGGCGAGCAAGGTGCGGATCATCGGCACAGCCGAGAAGGAGGTGATGAAGATCCTCAAGCTCTACCAGCGCGGCGTGATCACCGATGGCGAGCGGTACAACCAGGTTCTCGACGCCTGGACCCACGCCCGTGAGCAGATCACGAAGGAGATGATGGCGGAGCTCGAGCAGGACACCGACGCCCGCGACACCCGGCGGGCGGGCTACGTCAACCCGATCTTCCTCATGGCCCACTCCGGCGCGCGCGGCGGCGTGGAGCAGATCCGTCAGCTGGCCGGCATGCGCGGCCTGATGGCCAAGCCGTCGGGCAAGATCATCGAGACGCCGATCAAGGCGAACTTCCGCGAGGGGCTGACCGTCCTCGAGTACTTCAGCTCGACCCACGGTGCCCGCAAGGGCCTCGCCGACACGGCCCTCAAGACGGCTGACTCGGGCTACCTGACCCGCAAGCTCGCCGACGTGGCGCAGAACGTGGTCGTGACGATGCACGACTGCGGCACGACCCAGGGCATCGAGAAGGGCGTCATCTACCGCGGCGAAAAGGTCGAGGTGCAACTCGCCGACAGCATCCGCGGACGCGTCAGCCGTGCCAACATCACCAACCCGATCACGGACGAGGTGATCGTCCACGAGGACGAGCTCATCACGCCCAAGGTCGCCCGGCAGATCGAGCAGCTGGGGCTGGAGAAGATCCAGGTCCGCAGCCCGCTCACCTGCGACGCGCCGCTCGGCGTCTGCCGGCTGTGCTACGGCATGGATCTCTCCACGGGATCGCTCGTCGAAGAGGGGATGGCGGTCGGCATCATCGCCGCCCAGAGCATCGGCGAACCGGGCACGCAGCTCACGATGCGGACCTTCCACATCGGCGGCGTCGGCCAGCGGGCCATCGAGGAGAACGAGAGCCGGGCCAAGCGGGCCGGTCTCGTGAGGTTCACGAGGCTGCGGCCGGTGCTGAACGAGCAGGGTGAACCGATCGTGCCGGGTCGCAACGGCGAGATCTCCATCGTCGACGCCAAGGGGATCGAGCTCGAGAAGATCGACGTGCCCGCGGGCGCGATTCTGAAGGTGAAGGAGAACGACGAGGTCAAGCCGGGCACGGTGCTCATCCAGTGGGATCCGCACTCGATCCCGATCGTCTCCGAAGAGGCTGGCCGCGTCGGCTACGAGGACGTGGTCGAAGGCGAGACGCTCCGCCTCGAGAAGGACCCCAGCGGCCACATGCGCCGCATGGTGATGGAGCACAAGGGTATCTACCACCCGCAGGTCGTGCTCTTCGACGAGGCGGGCAAGATCCTCAAGTTCTACTACCTGCCCGAAAAGGCCTACATCGAGGTCGTGGAAGGGGAGATGGTGAAGGCGGGCCATGTGCTCGCCAAGACGCCGCGCGAGGCATCGGGCACCCAGGACATCACCGGCGGTCTGCCCCGTGTCACCGAGATCTTCGAGGCGCGGAAGCCGAAGGACCCCGCGATCATGGCCGAGATCGACGGCATCGTGGAGCTGCTCGGCGAGAAGCGGCGCGGCAAGCGGACGATCGTGATCAAAAACGAGAGCGGCACCGAGAAGGAGCATCTCGTGACCCACGGCAAGCACCTGCGGGTGCATTCCGGCGACTTCGTCAAGGCAGGCGAGGCGTTGGTGGACGGCCCGCTGGTGCCGCACGACATTCTCCGCATCTCGGGAGAGGAGGAGGTGCAGCGGTATCTGGTGCGCGAAATCCAGAACGTCTACCGCAGCCAGCGGGTCGACATCGACGACAAGCACATCGAGATCATCGTGTCGCAGATGCTGCGCAAGGTGAAGATCGAGACCGTCGGCGACACCGACCTGCTGCCCGGCAGCGTGATGGACAAGTTCGAGTTCAAGCAGGCGAACGAGAAAATCTCCGAAGGCCTGCGAATCACCGACCGTGGCGACAGCGAGTTCGCGGCGGGCAGCGTCGTGCCCAAGGCCGTTCTCGCCCAGACCAATGCGCAGATCGAGGCCCTTGGCGGCACCCCGGCGAAGGGCACGAAGCCGAAGCCCGCGACCGCGACGACCCAGTTGCTCGGCATCACCAAGGCGAGCGTGCAGAGCTCGAGCTTCATCTCCGCCGCGAGCTTCCAGGAGACGACGAAGGTGCTCACGGAAGCCGCGTTAGCGGGCAAGGTGGACAACCTCGTCGGCCTCAAGGAGAACGTGATCCTCGGCCACCTCATTCCGGCAGGAACGGGCTTCAATACGTTCCAGTCGGCCGAGGTGCGGGTGCGGCCCGAGGCGCTCGACGCCCTGCGGGTCGAACGGGAGAACGTGCTCGCCCGGCAGTTCCCGCTGCTGGAGGCCGCCCCCGAGGGCGGCGATGCGAGCCCGTCGCCCGATGCGGGCGGCCAGGTCGCAACGCTGGATGACGGCCCCGGAGACGGCCTGTAGGCCACTCGGGCGCCGCAAAGCCTCCCTGCGGCGGGATGCCGCCATACTGGCCATCCCGGCCGGATGGAGGGTTTGTCCGCACGTTTTGCCAAGCCGCGGCCGCGGAGGTAGTGTCGAACGACGCGCCCGGCGTCTGTTCCGGGCACCCCCCGTGGCACGACTGCGAGACCTCGTCGATGGGCCCTTTCTTCATTCGTTCCGCGCTCATCCTCGCGTGCACCGCCATCTGGACGGCCGCCGCAGACAGCGCGACAGCACAGCTCGTTCCCTACAATCCCTACGCCGAGACGCAGGAGTCGCTGCCCCCCGTCGCGGCCGATGGCACGCTGCACTGGGGCTCGTTCTACAAGTCGGCTGCCATGCAGCAGGCCTACGAGCGGCTCTGGAGCCTGGGTGCCTGTCGGGGCACGAGCCGGGCGATCACAGTGCCGGTCACGCGCAACAAGCTCCGGATCGACGACCTTCCGGAGGCATCGTTCAGCGGCGTGGCGCGGGGGACGGCAGGGACGCTCGAGGGTGGCCTCGTGGCGTTCACGCAACTCGGTGCCACGGGCGATTCGGAGGCCGTGCTCGTCGCCCAGCTTCATCCGGCGGGCGTCACGAACCTGCGGATCTCGGGCCCGGCTTCGACCGCGTGCCTGAAGCGCGGCATGGCCGTCCGCCTGCTGGCCGAAGTGGACGAGAAGGGCAGGTCCACGGCGCCGATCCGTTCGCTGGAGATCGTCAGCCCGCCGAAGGGCTTCGTCCCCGACCCGGTGAAGCCGCACTCGCCCGACACCGTCGTCGGCGAGATCCAGCGGATCGGCGATGCGGTCATCACGCTCAAGGTCGCCTCCGGAAAGCTGCGCCGGCTGACGCTGACGCTCTCCCCGGAGACCGTTGTCACGGCCATGGACGCCACCCGCCTCGACCTCATCGCCCCGGGTGACGCCGTCGAAGTCACCGGTCGCCGCTGGGCCGGAGATGGCTGCATGGGCGCGGGCACCGTGTTCGCATCGAAGCTCACGATCACCAAGGCGGCGGCCGAGACCGCCGTCGCGCTGCCGGGCCAACCCGATCAGCGCGACCTGGGCGCCCGCTAGCTGGCTCGACGATCGCGGAGCCGCATCTGGAAATGCCCCCGCTCCCGGCGGTAGATTGCCGGCGAAGGTGCCGGCACGGCACCGTCGCGACCGCCCCGACGTGCCGTCTCCTTGCAAAACACCGATGCCGTCCACAAACCGCTGGACCGTTCGCGACGACGATCATGTGCCCGTCGGGCGCGTCGCGGTGAAGACGTTGCGCATGCGACTCGACGCCGTCTGGGCGGAACTGCGTGCCTCCCTGTGTGCCTCCTCGGATCCGACCGGCACGACGATGACGGATGCCGAGCACGTGCACCGTTTGCGCGTCGCCACCCGCCGCGCGCTGGCGGCGATCGACGCCTTCGGAGACGTGCTGCCGGCGAGACGGCGTGCATGGTTCGAGAAGCGGCTCGTGCGACTCAGGCGGGCGGCCGGCGAGGCCCGCGATCTGGACGTATTGTCCGCACGTCTGTCTCGTCAGGAGACTCCGGAGGCGCGGTCGCGGCGGAGGCTCGTCGCCATGCTCTCCAAGCAGCGTGACCAGTCGCGCGCACCCATTCGTGAACTGCACGAGGTGCTGACGGAGGCGGACTGGCCGGGCCGGGTGGATCGCCTCCTGGAGAACGTGGATCGACGGCGGCGACAGCCCGACTTCGGCAGCTATGCCAGCCGGCGTTTCAAGCCGATGATCGCCGACTTCTTCGCCGTCGCCGACGGCCCGCTGCGGAACGCTGCACGGATGCACGCGCTCCGTATCCAGGGGAAGAAGCTCCGCTATGCGCTCGAGATCTTCGCCACCACCCTCCCCGGAAAGGCCGTCGCCCACTGCCGGAAATCGCTGGAACTGATGCAGCAGTCGCTCGGCGAATTCACCGATCATGCCGCCGCCGCGGACCGGCTGGCCCGCTGGGCGCGGAGTGCCGACGCCGGTGCCAGTCGCGAGTTTCTCACGATGCTCCGCCGCGACGAGACGGCGAAGGCCGCCGCGGCCCGCAAGGCGTTCTCGCGGTGGTGGAATCCGGCCCGGCGGCGGTCGCTGCGGAAGCGGCTCGAGCAGGCGTCGAAACGGAGGTCGGCATGAAGCGAGACGTCGTCAGGCCGCGTTCCGAGCCGGTGGCGGGCCGCATCATCCCGCTCGTGGGCATGATCGGGATGGGCTGCGCGGCCGCGGCGGTGGTGTGGGCAATCTGCCGCGCCGCCCTCGATGGCCCGTCTCCCGCGCCGCCGAGCGCCCCGTCCGGCTTCCAGGCCACCGTGCCGCAGCCGGCAAGCGCCGGCGTTGCGCCGCCTCCCGGCATGGCCTGGATCCCGGGCGGTGAGTTCTCGATGGGGTGCGCGGACCCGCGCGGCCGGCCTGCGGGCGGTCCCGATCCGATGCGGGACGCCCGTCCGGTGCATCGCGTGCATGTCGACGGCTTCTGGATGGACCGCACCGAGGTCACCAACGCACAGTTTCGCGAGTTCGTCGCGGCGACGGGCTATGTGACCGTCGCCGAACGGCCGCCGAAGGCGGAGGACTTCCCCGGCGCTCCCCCGGAGAACCTGGTCCCCGGCGGACTGGTGTTCACGCCCCCGGAGGGCCCGGTGCCGCTCTCCAATCACTACGCCTGGTGGGCCTACGTCCCGGGCGCCGACTGGCGGCATCCCACCGGCCCCGACAGTTCGATCGATGGCCATGACGACGATCCTGTCGTGCAGATCGCCCACGACGACGCCGTCGCCTTCGCCGCCTGGGCGGGGAAGCGGCTGCCGACCGAGGCAGAGTGGGAATGCGCCGCGCGTGGCGGGCAAGCCGGCCGGCTCTATCCCTGGGGCGACGACTTCCAGCCGGGTGGGCGGCCGATGGCCAACACCTGGCAGGGCAGATTCCCGGGAGAGAATACCGCGGTGGACGGCTTCGCCGGCGTCGCCCCCGTCGGGCGATTCCCAGCCAACGAGTACGGGCTGCACGACGTGTCGGGCAACGTGTGGGAATGGTGTGCCGACTGGTACCGCCCCGACACCTACGCGACGGCCGCCACCCGGCCCCAGCCTGAGCGGAATCCAGTCGGGCCCGCAGACTCGTTCGATCCCCAGGAGCCCGGGCAGAACAAGCGGATCCTGCGCGGCGGCTCCTTTCTCTGCTCCGAGTCGTATTGCGCCCGCTACATCCTCGGCAGCCGAGGCAAGGGAGAGCCATCCAGCGGCTCCACCCACATCGGATTCCGCTGCGCGAGGTCCGTGGACGGCCGTCCACAGGCCGGGGATGAAGTCATCCGCCGTTAACGCCGGCGCTTCATCAGCTTCCGCAGCTCTGCCAGGGATCGCGTGTTGGCGACGTCTCCGGCCTCGAGGCCGGCACGCCTCGCCTGCAGGACGCCACAGTGCATCACGTCGAGGCCGCGGGTGGAGTGGGCGTCCGTGGAGATCACGAGCTTCACTCCCGCCGCTTTTGCAGCCGCGGCATGCCGGTCGTCGAGGTCGAGCCGCCACGGATTGGCGTTGATCTCGAGGAATGTGCCGGTCTCCGCCGCCGCCTCGATCACGGCCTCGATATCGACGTCGAAACGCGGCCGCTTGTTGAGCAGCCGCCCTGTGGGGTGGCCGATCACGTCGACGTGGGGATTCCGGATCGCCTCGACGATCCGCGATGTGATGCTGGCCTGCGGCTGGTTCTGCCCGTAATGGAGGCTCGCGACCACCCAATCCGCCTGCTCGAGCACCTCGTCCGGCAGGTCCAGCCCTCCCTTCTCGAGCATGTCCACCTCGATGCCCTTGAGCACCACGATCGGCGGCGTTGCCTCCTCGGCGAGCGACGCATTGAGCCGGTCGATCTCGGCCCACTGCCGCAGCAGCCGTCGGCTGTCGAGCCCGCGCGCCATCGTCACCCGCTGGCCGTGGTCGGTGATGGCGATGTAGGCGAGACCTCTCGCGATCGCGGCCCGCACCATCTCCCCCAGCGTCTCCTCCCCGTCGGTCGCGCTGGTGTGCATATGGAGGTCTCCGCGCATGTCGGCGAGCTCGACCAGCCGGGGCAGTTCTCCCGCTGCGGCGCGTTCGATCTCATCCCTGCCCTCCCGCAGCTCCGCGGGGATCCATGGCAGCCCGACGGCCGCGTAGATGCCCTCCTCGGTGGCACCGGCCACCGATCGGGCCGTGGCCTCGCCCCCCGCGGACACATCGGCGGCACGGAAGACGCCGTACTCGTTGATCGTCAGTCCGCGATCCTTGGCCCTGGCCCGCAGCCTGACGTTGTGCTCCTTCGACCCCGTGAAGTACTGCAGCGCCGCACCGAACGCATCGCGTCTCACGACGCGGAGGTCGACCTGCACGCCGTGCGGCCCTCGTACGCTCATCTTCGTGTCGCCCCGCAGCAGCACCGCGGCCGTTCCCTCCCACGATTCGAGCCGGTCCATCACGGCGGCCGAGTCGTCCGCATCGGCCACGATGTCGATGTCGCCGACGGTCTCGCGGCCGCGGCGCCAGCTGCCCGCCCCCTCGACCAGTCGCACCTCCGGGCACCCGCGCATCCAAGCCAGCAGCCCACGGACGAGCTCGTCGGCATCCCGCCACAGCACTCGGGCGTTCTCGGGGTCCTTGGCGAACGCGATGTTCTCGAGGATGGCCGCCTGCGTCTTGGGCCCGAAGCCCTTGACCTCCGCCACACGGCCCGAGCGACAGGCTTTCTCCAGGGCCGCCAGCGAATCGATTCCGAGCTCCTCGACCAGAGACTTGGTCTTCCTGGGGCCGAGCCCGGGCACCCGCATCAGGTCGAACACGACGGCAGGCACCTGCTTTTGCAGGTCGCTCAAAAGCGGCAGGCTGCCGGTGTCGAGCAGCGTGCCGATCTTTTCGGCGAGGTCGCTGCCAATCCCCTCGATGTCCGTCAGCGAACGGGCGGAGTCTGCACGGACGGCCGCCAACGGCTCCACCATGCCCTGGATGGTACGGGCGGCGTTGCGGTACGCCCGGACGCGAAATACGTTGCCGCCCTGATACTCGAGCAGATCGGCGACGAGGTCGAACGTCGCTGCGATGTCGGCGTTGGTCACGGGCGCCTCGGGGGGCCGGCCCGGGGGGCTTGGCGGGGGCCGTCCGCCTCATCCTATCAGGCGGGCGGGCGCCGGTGACGCCACACACGGCCCGCTGGCGTCACCCGTGGGCATCCCCACGCCGCGGGCCGCGGCACGGTCGAATTGCACCTGCTCCCCGGACCGCGACCCGGCGTCGGCGGCGAGCGGCCGCGCTCACTGAATCCGGCCGGGAAGCGCCGCCGTGGGATAGGCCGTCGGGCGGTACGTTGGCGCCGGCTGCCACGAGGTGGTGTGGCCCGTCGGCTCGAGAAGCTTTGGAAACGCGCCGGTCGCCGCACCAGGGCCGGCCCCGGGCATCACGGGCATGCCGTTGAGCCCGGTCGCTCCGGTGGAGCCGCTCGTCTGGGGAACGGCCGGCGACTGCAGCGGCGTCGATTCCAGCCGGGGCGGCTGCACGGTGGCCGGTGCGGCGGTCGCCGGCGCCGACTGCTGCAGCAGCGGAGCCGCAGCGGCCGGCCCGGTGCCGTTCGCGGCGGACGCGCGAGGCATCTCGGGAATGGGCCGCAGCGAGGGTGTCGGATTCAGCATGGGAGGAGCCGTGGGCTGCGGCTGGACCGCGGCCGGAGCGGGAGCGGCGTAGGTTCCCGACTGCGGCACGATCTGCTGCTGGAATCCCGGCTGCACGACGGTGCCCTGCTGGAGCTGCGGAGCCGCGAGGCTCTGCTGGCCCGGCTGGATCATCTGCTGCGGCACGTCGGAGCCCGCGGCACCCCAGGCCTGCGGCGTCGTCTGCACGCTCGAGGCGAACGGGCTCTGCACCGCGCCAGATGTGGCAGGCACCATCATCGGCGCCACCTGGGCTCCGGACGCCACCGGCGCCGCGTAGGCTCCGGCTGCGTTGTAGCCCGGCTGCATCTGGACGTACTTCGTCGAATACACGGCGCGGTACTGGGTCACCGGCACGTTCACCGGCTGCTGCACATACTGCGTCACCTGCTCCATGCACTCGCGGGTGCATCCGGTGCAGGGATCGATCTCGCACGACGGCTTGTAGCTCGTCACCGGCACGCACTTGTACTGCGTGCGATAGGTCGTCTCCGGGACGTAGCTCACTTGCTGGACGGGCACGACCACGGGCGGCGGAGGTGCCGCCACGGGCGCCGCGATGGGTGCGACGATCGGCGCGGGAACCGGCGCCACGGCGTAGGCGGGCGGAGCCTTGCGGCATCCCGCGAACAGGTCGCTGAGGCAGCACTGGCCACGGGACTCACCCGGCGTCAGTGCCGCCATGCCACCGACCATCGCCACGACGAACAGGGGACGTCGCGTCTTCATCGCTCACTCCTGAGGCTCGGGTGCTCACGCTGCCGGTGCCGCCGGCTGGATCACCAACCTCCAAAGCCTAGGTTGCGCTCTGCGACACCTGCCCAGGAAAAACGGCCCGCCCTTCCATGAATTTCCCCACCGATGTCGGCACAACCGGACCGGTCGGCAGGATCGTCACGATCGTCGCGGCACGCTGCCGCGCGCACGGCGCTCGAAGACGTCGTAGAGGTCGTAGAGAGCCTCGCGAATGTCGCCGCGCCGACGGTCGAACGCCGCACGGACGTCCTGGGCGCCGATCAGGGTGCCGTACCAGTCGGACCTCCCGGGCAGGCGATCGACGATCGCCGCCAGGAGCCCGGGGCTGGTGCAACACGTCGCCAGTTCCGGCATCGAGTCGCGGCGGTGCATGGTGACGACGAGCCCCCGGCCCGCCGTCCACGCGAGCAGTCGCACCAGGCGACGCACCGGGCCCGCGAGCCGTTCCCACCCGTCGATGCAGACGATGCCGCTCCTGCCGGCGTTGCGGAACGCGAGGACCGCCCGCGACACGTCCCACCAGCCGCGCATCCGCACACGTTCCACGCGTGTCCCGCCCGCCTCGATCTCGTCGGCGAGTCGCAGCAGCAACGTACTTTTGCCGCTGCCGTGGGGCCCGACGATCGCGCCCACGCCACCGGCGCGGCGGAGCCGCCCGACGAGGAGCGGGATGTCGAGAGGCGACCCTCGGCCGTCGAGCGGCACGATGCTGCCCGGGCGGGTGTGCCTCGTGGAGAACGGGTTCGTCGTCGGCGTCATCGTCAGGCCTCCGGCGGCGGCAGGCGGGCCGGCGGGACGTCGCCCATCTCGAAAACGTGCTCCGACACGAAGTCTCGCGACCCGTCGAAGAACACCCGCACCCGGACGCACCAACGCACCTTGACGATCAGGCCCTCGTAGGACAGCGGGCTCCGCGGCAGCGATGCGGCGAAGTCACCGGCCACCACCCGTGACGACCGCAGGGAGCGATCGGTCACCCGCTGGAAGAAGTGCACGCCGAGATCCTCCTCTCCCTTGCCCTCGGTGTACCAGACCACCGAGTGCTCGATGGCATGGATGCGATCGCCGTCGCAGTCGTCGATGCGATATCGGACCGCCAGCCTGTCGCCCGGCTGGTAGCGCCGTGCGGGCCGGTCGAACTGCACGTCGACCTGCGGCGACGCACCCACCCGCTCCTGACCATCGCGATTCAGGCCGGCCCGATTCTGGAGATCGCTCATCGCACCGCCTCCGCGTCCGACCGCCGGGGCGCGGTGGCCGCGGACGGGAACGGATCCTGCGGAAAGATGACCACGGGAAAGACCCGGACGAATGCCGGGCGACGATCGGTGACACCGCGCACGACGAGCCGCCACTGCACCGCGTTGTGCGGCGACGTGAACGAATGCATCGCGTCGGCCGGGATGCCGAACGACGTCCGCGTCTCGAACCGCGACTCTGGCGCGGGCGACACGTCGCGGCAGTCGACCAGCGGCCGGCACCATATCGTCACACGCTCGGTGCGCGTGTCCGTGCCCTGACGAAACGTGGCCTGCTCCTCAAGTTCGAGCGACATCTGCAGCCGTCGAAACACCCCGGTGCCACCCTGGGCGAGCAGCACGTCGTACTGCCCACCGGGCACGAGCGGATGATCGGAGATCTCCACCTGGGTGGGTCCGACGACGGTGGCGAGAAACAGACTGCGGACGAAGAGCACGATCCCGCCGATCCCGATCACCAGGAACGGCCCGAGCAGCGCGAACAGCCACCAATCGATCCTGCCGCCCATGAGGTCGAGCCCGGCCCCCACGGCGAGCACGACGAGCACCGCGTTCCACAGCAGGGCGAAGAGCCCGAATCCGACCAGCGTCCAGTGCTCGGCGCTCTCGATCGGCAGGCGGTATTTGAGGATCGTGCCCGGCGAATTGACGAGATCGTCCCAACTCGGCACCGCCGGGTGGCCCGGCGACGTGGGGGGCGGATGGGCCAGGGGGTCGAGAAGCTCGGCCAGCCCGGTGGACGCGGCGCGGCACTCCTCCGACCGGCCCCATGACCGCAGCGCCCGCACCAGCCCCGATCCACCGATCAGGACGAGCGCGCCGGGCAGGAGGAGCGCGAGGAGCCACAGCCACCAGTTGTAGCCCCGCTCGAGGACGACCGTGTCCGGGGCGGCAGGGTCGTACCAGCACTTCGACTGGCTCCCCAGCTTCCAGGACGCGAGGCCACGGAGGGCCGACTCGCGATCGGTGGTCGTCTGCGCGGCGGATCCCCTGGTCCACGCCTCGCGAACTCCGTCGACCGTCGTGTATCGGACCCGCAGCCGCGGCTGCCACGTCTCGGCAACCGTCCCGGGGGGATCCTCACGGGTGGATCGGGCGAGCCCCTTGGCCAGAATCGTGCCCGTTGACTCAATGTAATCGTGGTTGATCCGCCACTCGGGCGCGGCCACGCCCGTCGCGAGCAGCGCACCGAAAAAAAGCCCGCCCAGCAGGAGCATCCCGTGGAACAGGCCGTCGCCAAAGGCGCCCCATTCCCGCGCCCCCGTCCGTCGGTGGCCCCGCTTCTTGGCGAAGAACCGCGGCAGCCTCACGATCGAGCTCCTGGGCTAGGATTCGTCGCACACGACGCGGGACGTCCGCGATCCGCATCCTTCCGTCATCATGCCGCACCCCGCGGACCGCTTCCAGCGAGCGGAGGCCGGGCGGACACCGGCTCGAACCAACTGGACGCGGAACTGGCCGTGGAAAAGCCGTCCTCGGCCCTGTTCCGCGCCGTCGGCCGCGGGAACCACCGCGGGTGGGACCGGTCGACCACCGCCGCATCCGCCAGCGGACAATCAGGCGACGGCCAATCTGCGCGGGCTGCCGGGGCGGCGGATCGACGTGACGGCCCGTCAGGCCTCGCTGAGCGTCTCCTCACGGGATTCCGATCGCCCGGCCTCCGCCGCCTCGGAGGACCGCAACGACCGCGGTGCCGGCGTGCCGGCGGTCGGCGGGTTGGAGCGATAGAAGCCGATCTTTTCCAGCGCCCGATAGACCTCCTCGAGGGTCTTTTCGCCGAAGTTGGAAATCGAGAGCAGGTCGGCCCTGGTGCAGTTCAAAAGATCGTGCACCGTGAAGATGCCCTTCTCTTCGAGGCAGTTCGTGGTGCGGACAGACAGGCCGATCTCGGCGGTGCTCATCTCGAGCTTCTCGGCCAGTTCATCCGTCTGCGCGAGGTTCTTGTACGGAATGCGAGGCATGGGTTCCCTCCCGTGCTACATGAGTATTCACCGACCGGAGGGCGGCGGGCGCCCGTGGTCGACACCGCGAGGAATATACTCAAGTGTGGCGGAAATCGGCTACCCGTGTGGTCGATGGCGTGCCGCCGCCAGTGCCTCCGACGCCTGTGAACCCGCTCGTGACAGCCCCGTCCCTGCACTCCCTCAACGACTCCCAACGGCTTGCCGCGACGCACGTCGAGGGCCCGTTGCTCGTGCTAGCAGGCCCGGGGAGCGGCAAGACTCGCGTGGTGACGCATCGGATTTCGCACCTGATCTCGTCCGGAGTCCCGGCCGTACGGATCGTCGCGCTCTCGTTCACGAACAAGGCCGCCGACGAGATGCGGCGGCGCGTCACCGACATGGTCGGCCCACAGCCGGTGGAAATGGGGACGTTCCATCGCTTCGCGGCCCGTCTGCTCCGCCGGCACGCCCGGCTGGTCGGCCTCACGAGCGACTACTCCATCCTCGATCCCGACGACGCAGCCTCGCTGCTGAAGCGGGCCGCCCGGTCGCTGGGGCTGTCGCTGACCCACACGCCCGTCGACCGCATCGCCGGGGTGATCAGCCGGGCGAAGAACGACATGCTCGTGCCCGAGTCGTTCGAGCCGCGCTGGGGACGGCCCGTGGACGAGGTGGCCCGCCGGGTCTGGCCCGTCTACCAGGAGATGATGCTGGCGGCGAATTCCGTCGACTTCGACGACCTGCTCGTGCACGTCGCCCGCCTGCTGATGGACAACGCCGAACTGCGAAGGATGCTCGACGCGCAGCACCGCTGGATCCTTGTCGACGAGTACCAGGACACCAACGCCGTCCAGTATTCCATCCTGCGGGGGCTGTCGATCGATCATCCCAACCTGGCCGTGACCGGGGACCCGGACCAGGCCATCTACGGGTGGCGCGGCGCGAGCATCCGCAACATTCTGGAGTTCGAGCGCGACTACCCGAACGCCACGGTCGTCACGCTCGAGCACAACTACCGCAGCACGTCGAACATCCTCGGCACCGCCGACCGCCTCATCGCCCACAACTCGCGCCGCAAGCCGAAACGCCTGATCACCGACGCCCCCGGCGGCCCTCCCGTGCGGATCGTGCTCGACGCCTCGAGCCACGACGAGGCCGACCGTATCGCCGACGAGATCGCGGCGGCGTTGGCCGACGGCGGGCGCCGCCCCGGCGACTTCGCGATCCTCTTCCGCACCAACGCCCTGTCGCGATCCCTCGAGGTTGCGTTGCGGTCGCGGCGGATTCCCTACCAGCTGGTGCGCGGCCTCGAGTTCTTCAAGCGTCGCGAGATCCGTGACGTCGTGGCGTGGCTGCGGCTGCTCAAGAACCCCCGGGACGACGAGGCGCTGCTCCGCGTGGTGAACGTGCCGCCACGGGGCATCGGCAGGCAGTCCCTCGATCGCCTCTCATCCTGGGCGATCGACCGCCGGACGAGCCTCCTGGATGCAGCCGCCGGGGCGACCGGCATTCCGGGCGTGTCGAAGCGTTCGGCCGCGGCCCTGGTGCAGTTCGCCCGGCTGCACGCCGAACTCGCCGACGCCCGTGGCGGCGGCGTGGCCCCACTCCTGGAGGCGGTGCTCGCCAAGACCGGCTATCGGAAGATGCTGGAGGACGACGGCGGCGACGAGGGGGGCGAGGACCGGCTGGCGAACGTGGAGGAGCTCGTCACGGCGGCGCGGCAGTCCGACGAGGCGTTCGTGCCGGCGACGCCGGACGACGATCCGCTCGGCGCCTTCCTCGAGACGACAGCCCTCGTGGCCGACACGGACGTCTGGGATGCCCAGGGCGACCGCGTGTCGCTGATGACGCTGCACGCCGCCAAGGGGCTCGAATTCACCGTGGTCTACATCGTCGCGATGGAGGACGGCATCCTCCCCCACGAGCGGAGCCTCGATCATGCCGACCAGATGGAGGAGGAGCGGAGACTGGTGTTCGTGGGCATCACCCGGGGCCGCGAGCAGGTGCACGCCAGCGCCGCGCGGATGCGGGATTACCGCGGCACGCGACGCATCTGCGCCCCGAGCCTGTTCCTCGCCGAGATGACCGGCTCGGAGACGGTCGTGACCGGCGCTGAAGCGCCGGCGCTCGAGGCCGCGGCCGAATCCTTCGACGACGAGTATTCCCAGGTGGCGGATGACGACGCGGGACCGCGGAGGCGGCCGCCGGGACGCGAGCCGACGACCAGGCCCGACGGATTGGTGCTGGAATGGGAGGACTCGTCGCCACCGCCACCCGCGCGGCCGCCGGCGCGGCGACGTGGGGTCGACGTGCCGCTCACCAGGGGCAGCGACCTGGAGGGGAACGCCGGCCGGTCGGCGACGGGCCGGACGTACGAGGCCGGCCAGCGGGTGCGGCACACGGAGTACGGAGAAGGGACGATCTCGGGGATCAGCGGCGTGGGGACTCGCGCCGTCGGCACGGTGATCTTCGACGGCCCGGCCGGCACGCGGAAATTCATCCTCGGCCACGGGAGCCTCGAGCCGGTCGCCTGACGGCGGCGGGACGCCCCTGTCGACGGCGTCAGGCCGTCGCCTCGGCCCGCATCGCCCCGTCCCGGCGCCACCACGCCACCGTGGCGGCCAGACCGTCGTCGAAATCCTGCCGCGGCGACCAGGCCAGGAGCTGCCGGGCCCGGGAGATGTCGAGGCCGCGCCGCGGCTGCCCGTCCGGCTTCGACGCATCCCACTCGATCCGTCCCGTGAAGTCGCAGGCCCGGGCGATGCGGCCGACGAGGTCCCGGATCGCGATCTCCTCACCTCCGCCGAGATTGATGGGCACGGGCTCCTCCATGACCTCGGCCGCCCTCACGATCCCCTCCGCCGCGTCGTCGACGAAGAGAAACTCACGCGTCGCCGCACCGGTTCCCCAGCAACTGATCGCACCGCGGCCGGCGAGGCGGGCCTCCTCGCACTTGCGGATCAGCGCCGGGATCACGTGGCTCGAGCGGGGATCGAAGTTGTCGCCGGGGCCGTAGAGGTTCACCGGCACGACCACGGCACTCTTCAGGCCGTACTCTCGCCGGTAGCCGTCGAGCATCACGAAGATCGCCTTCTTGGCGACGCCGTACGGCGCGTTCGTCTCCTCCGGATAGCCGTTCCACAGGTCCTCCTCGCGGAACGGCACGGGGCAGTGCTTCGGGTAGGCGCAGACCGTGCCGGTGTGCACGAACTTCTCCAGGCCCCTCCGGCGGGCGTGCTCGACGAGGTGCAGCCCCATCGCCATGTTCGCGTAGAAGAACCGCCCGGGATGCTCCATGTTCGCGCCGATGCCACCGACCTCGGCGGCGAGGTGGACCACGACGTCGGGACGAGCGTCCGTGTAGAGCCGATCGACGTGCGACTCCACGGTGAGGTCGTAGTCGCGGCGCCGCGGCACGACGATCCGATCGTCCGGCACACCGCGGGCACGGAGTGTCCGCATGACGGCGGCTCCCAGGAAGCCGGCGCCGCCGGTGACCACGATGCGTTTGCTGGAAAGATCAATCATGCCGCACGCGGAGCCGCGGATTGTCACCGGTCCGGAATCGCGCCGTCGTGGCCGGCGGCGAGCAGCACCTGCTCCTTCCGAGCCAGCTGCATGTCGCTGTCGACCATGCGGGCCACCAGCTCCTCGAAGGACACTCGCGGCTTCCAGTCGAGCGCGCGCCTGGCCTTGTCGGCACAGCCGAGGAGCAGGTCGACCTCCGCCGGCCGGAAATACCGCGGATCAATCTCGACGAAATCACGGTAGTCCAGGCCGAGCCTGCCGAACGTCCGCTCACAGAACTCCCGCACCGAGTGCGTCTCATCCGTGGCGACGACATAGTCGTCGGGCTCGTCCTGCTGGAGCATCAGCCACATCGCCTCGACATAGTCGCCGGCGAAGCCCCAGTCGCGCTGGGCGTCGAGGTTGCCGAGGTAGAGCTTCTTCTGCAGCCCGAGCTTGATGCGCGTGGCAGCGCGGGTGATCTTGCGGGTCACGAAGGTCTCGCCGCGACGCGGGCTCTCATGGTTGAAGAGGATGCCGCAGGAGGCATGCAGGCCGTAGCTCTCGCGGTAGTTGACGGTAATCCAGTGGGCGTAGAGCTTCGCCACCCCGTAGGGCGACCGCGGGTAGAACGGCGTCGTCTCGCGCTGCGGCGTCTCCACGACCTTGCCGAACATCTCCGAGCTCGAGGCCTGGTAGAAGCGGATGCTGGAGCCGGTGGCGTCCTGGCAATCCCGCACGGCCTCCAACAGCCGAAGCGTCCCGACGGCGGTCACGTCGGCCGTGTAGGTCGGCTGGTCGAAGCTCACCCTGACGTGGCTCTGGGCGGCGAGGTTGTAGACCTCAGTCGGCCGGATCTCGCGGATCAGGCGGGCCAGACCGTTGCCGTCCGCCATATCGCCGTGATGCAGGAGCAGCGGCCGGTTTGCATCGTGCACGTCGCGGTAGAGGTGCTCGATCCGCTGCGTGCCGAACGTGCTCGACCGCCGCACGAGGCCGTGCACCTCGTAGCCCTTGTCGAGCAGCAATTCGGCGAGATAGGAGCCATCCTGTCCGGTGATGCCGGTGATCAGCGCTCGACGGGAACTCAGGGACACGAGATTCTCCAGCCTTTCTTCACGGACATCACGGGCCGCCATCCGGCGTGCGACCTTACACGCCTGCGACCTGTTTTACCAAGCCTTTCCCGGGCGGACGGCAGGATCCGGGGCGAACGGCCCCCCGCCAGCGGAACGGCCGCCAACGCCTCCCTGGCGGCCCGGACGTTCCGACACCTGCGATTCAGGTCCACCGGACCCGCGGCCGCGCTGGTCACGCCGGCCCTCCGCCCGCATCGGCCACCGGCTCCGGCCGAGCGACCGCCGCATCGAAGGGAGGCAGACACTGCCGGAGGAAGTCGGCACAGGCCCGCGTCCCATCGCCCGGAGGCAGCGATGTCTCGTCGACGATCGCGTAGAGCTTGTAGACGGCCGCAGCGTCGGCCAGTTCGATCCGCGCGATCTGCGGCGCCACCCAGGCACCGTTGACCCCGTAGGTCCAGAACACCCGCAGGGTCTGGCCCGACTTGCGGAAGGTGCCGCTGAAGGCCTCCGCCCGCCTGCCGTCCGTCAGCACGATCGTCTCCCGGTGCTCTGTCTCGCCGATCTCGAACCCGGCGCCCGGATAGCAGCGGTCGGGCGTGTGCCCGGAGGCCTCGTGCGGCGTCGCGCAGACGACGAAGGCGGCCACCAGCGGCCCCCCGTTCTCGTTCCGATAGGTGCGCGACACGTACCCCACTGCCCCGGCCCGCTGGAGTTCCTGCGGATCGGCCTGCAGGTCATCGACGGCCCGCCAATCGCCCGCCTCCCGGGGAAACCCACCTTCGAGCAGCGCCGCGGCCCGGCTGATCTCGCCGGTCACGTTGCGTCCCGTCCACCGCTCCGTCATCCGTCCATGAAGGTAGGTCGTGCCCACCACGATCGCGACGGCCGCCACGGCGGTTCCCGCTCCTGCCGAAAGCTTCATGGGTGCCTCTTCATGGGTGCCGCCTCACCTTCACGCGGAATTCCGCCGCCGGGAGCCTCGTCACGCCGGCAGCGCCGTCGCGTAGCCCCGCCGCGTGGCGGACTCGTATCCACCGTTCACGATCACGCCCAGCAGCCGCACACCCACCGATCTCAGACGGTCGACCGCACTGGTCACCTGCGGGATGCGGCTGAAATCGACCATGGTCGCCAGGATCGCGGCGTCGCTGCGCTGCGCCAGCAGGAGGGCGTCGGCGAACGCCAGGACGGGGCCGGCGTCGATGACCACGTGATCGAACGACTCCCGGTATCCGTCGATCACCTTGGCCAGTTCGGGCCGCGACAGGGCGGTGATCGCCGCGTAGTCGCAGGCGCCGCCGGTCACGGCGAAGAGCCCGTCGATGCTCGTCGGCTGCACAGCCTCGTCGTTGCCGAGCTCGCCCCGCAGCAGCTCTGGGAAGCCGGTGTGCATCTCGAGATCGAGCGACAGGTGGACATTCGGATGGCGCAGATCGCCGTCGAGCAGCAGCGTGCGCCTGTCGGCGCGGGCGAGGCTGGCCGCCAGCTGGGCCGCGAACGTTGTCTTCCCCTCGTGCTCCACGCCGCTGGTGACCAGGATCACCTTGGGCACGCTGCGTCCGGACTGCGAGATCAGCGTGCGAATCGTGTCGCCACACTCCGCCATGATGCCGGAGTACTCGGACTGATCCTTCACCCGAGCAAGAAGGGGAAAGGTGCCGAGCACCCGCACGCCGATCCGTCGGGCCACGTCGTCGGGCTCGCTGAGAATGTCGCGGATGTAGTCGGCCAGCAGCACCAGCCCCGCGCCGACCGAGAACCCGCCGGCCGCAGCCACGAAGGCGATCAGGAACCGCATCATGCGATCACTGTTGTGCGGCACGCTCGCCGGCTCGATGAGCGTCACCCTGTTGGGGGCGTTGAGGTCGATCGACGAGCTCTCCAGCTCGATGCCGATCTGGTCGGTGACCCTCTGCAGGTGCTCGACCTCGATCTTCCGGGCGTCGAGATCGGCGTTGGCCTTGCCCAGCTCGGTCACTTCCTTGGTGAGGGTGTCGAACTCCTTCGATGACGACTCGAGATCCTTCGCGAGCATGTCGCGCCGCTTCCTCAGCAGGCTCGGGCTCACAGGAGCCCGGCTGCCGGCGTCGAGCTGGGCGACGAGCGCCGGACGGATGTCGGCACGCAGTTCCTCGAGCCGCTGGAGCACCTCCTCGGCCTGTGCCCGCAGCCGACGGACGGCGGCGTCGTTGGCGCCGCGGGCGCTCCGCTGCGCCTGGAACGAGATGGCGTCCTCGAGGTCGGCCAGCCGGCCGACGAGCTCGGCGATCTGCGGATCCCGGGCCAGCGCCGCATCGATCATCTCCGGCGGCACGTTCTCCTCGACGGGAATCTCCCCGCGCTCGCGGGCCTCCAGGATCGACAGCTCGGCGTCGATCTCGCTGATGGAACGCTGCGTTTGCGCGACCATCCCGCGCAGCATGCCGAGGTGGTCCAGCAGCAGGCCCCGCTGCGTCGCCACCTCGTTGCTGTCGCGGGTGCCGAGCGTGCGGGCGAGGCTGTTGAGCGTCTCGCGTCGCGTCCGCAGCTCCGCCATGTTCTCCTTGAATTTCTTCTCGAGCGCGTCCCGCCGGCCCAGCCGCTCGGTGCGATCTTTGTTCACGATGTCGTCGAGGAACGACGAGACGACGGCGTTGACGATCTTGGCCACGTCGGTCGGGTTCTTCCCGCGCAGCCGCACCTGCACCACCTCCGACTCCCCCGGTGCCGTCACCTGGAGCGACCGCGACAGCCAGCCGATCGGATCGGCGCCCGCGTCACGGAGCGTCTCCAGTTCGTCGATGCCGGGCTTGCGCAGCGCGCCCTGGAGCACGAACGGACTCCGCAGCAGTGAGAGCTGGGTCTTCTTGTACGACTCGTATTCGGCGCCGTCCCGGCCGCCGTCGCCGAGCATGCTCCCCTTGCCGCGGACGCGGAGCCACGACACGGCCTCGTAGCCCCGCGGCATCAGCATCCACACCGGCGTCGCCGTGAGCCCCGCCAGCAGGACGCCGAGCAGGGAGGCGGGGAGCCAGCGGCGCCGCAGCGAGTGCAGGACGCGAACGTAGTCGACCCCGGCCTGCGGCGGCTCGCCGCCGCCCTCCGGGAACGGATGCGGCATGGGCGCATGCGCCGGCGCGAGGGGAGCGTGCTCCCGCACCGTGAGCGTGCCGGCCGACGCGTGCGCGGCTTCGCCGGGGGAGCGGACTTTCGGGTTGTCGTCGTGTTCGCTCATCGTCATTTCGTGCTCGGCCCTGCGGGACCGTGGACCGTGTCAGAGGCACCGCGGGTGGACCGGCGTGCCAGCCCACCGGTGATTCTAACCAGACCGATACCCGCCGGGCTTCGCGGCCGGATTGACCGAAAACGTCCGCACAACCCGCCCCGGCCCCTGGGGCCGACGGGACCGCATCGCGCCGAGCTGCATCTGGCCGGCACCGAGCAGCGCCGGCACGCGGCCCGCGGCGCCGTCGTGCGCGACGAACATCCACGCCAGCACCTGCTGCTCGGCATAGAGCATGGCCAGGGCCAGCGGCATCATGAAGTAGCCGGCCCAGTCGTGGAAAATCTTCTCCGCGATGTCCGGATTGAAGGTGTACATCACGCCGGTGATCGTGATGCGGATCGCGTTGACGATCAGCGCGATCGGGACGGAACTGGCAAGGATCACGACGTTCTCGGCCCAGTCACCGCGGCCGAGCATGACGATGGCGGCCGAGAGCGCGACGAAGATCGTGAGCATGCGGAGGCCGCTGCAGGCGTCGACGACGCCGAGATGCCTGTCGCCCACGATGATCTGGTTGCCCTCGCGGATGGCGTCGATTCCGAGCGTCTGGATGCCGAAGGTGCTCACCGCCGTGGCCAGCGTCTGCAGAGGCCCGAGCAGATACCTCGTCGCCTCGTCCGGCAGCGGATACATGAAGATGAGGAAGCCCACCGGCAGGCAGGCCCAGCGAAACATGCTCCACCCGCCGGACAACAGCATGACGCCCGCCAGCACCGGCACGAACGTGTACATGTCGATGGTGATGATGCGATAGCGGGCGACGAACAGCCGCAACGCGAAGCTCGCCGCCAACAGGACGAGGCCGGCCCACCGCGCCGACGGCGTCACGGCACGCACCGGCTGCCGCCACCAGAAGAGCATCGCGACCGCAAACAGCGGCACGAGCCAGCCGTGCGAGTACTGCGGGCTGGTCCAGGCGGCCCGGGCGTTGAGGAAGCCGGGCCAGTAGCTGAACATCAGCAGCGCCGTGAGCACCGCGACGAGCACGAGCGGCTGCCGCTGCTCGGGGTCGCTGAGATCATCCCGCAGCGCCAGCAGCCGCAGCCGCACGGCGTCCCACAGCGACACATCGTCCGGAAACGCCCGGGCGGCCGGGCCGGCGGCGGGCTTCGCGACCGCCGCCGGGGCCGATGTCGTTGCCCGGGCCGCCGTCGGCGCCGCGCGCCCTGCCGACGTCCCAACGGGACGGCGCGGCGGCGTGATCGGGATCGGTGCCTTCACGGACGGGGCTCGCTGGCGGGGCTCCGCGGGCGACCGACGGAGTACATCCATCCTATCTCAGCCAATCCGGCGTTTCACGCGGCCGGCGTGACTATTTTTCGCCGCTTTTCCGCCCCGGCTTTTCCCGGGCGGAACCGGCGGTCGGACCCCGCCGGCCGTCAGGGACGCCTGGCTCAGGGACGCCTGGCGCAGTAGGCGACACCGCGGAACAAGAGGGTCGCAGCGAGCGTCGCCGCCGCCGGTATCCAGCCCACGGCGGGCCAGGCGAGCGGCGGGATGACTGCCCCGAGCATCGTCAGCCACCACCAGCGCCAGGCGGGCTGGTAGCCGTCCCACTCGAGCAGCGTCCAGGACAGCAGCGTCAGCGCGATCCAGCAGTGATGGACGCAGACGAGCAGGCGGCCCCAGGACTCGCCGGCCAGGAGTCCGTCGATGCCGCTGCGTCCCCAGGGCGTCCGGCAGAGAAGCTCCACTGCGACCAGCGCCGTCACCAGGCCGCCCGCGACGGCCTCCACGAGCGGATAGCGGGCCGCGATCGACGACCCACAGTCGCGACATCTTCCCCCCAACAGGAGCCAGCCGAACACGGGGACGTTGTCCCGCGATCGGATCGCGGCGCCGCACTTCGGACAGTGCGAACCGCCGAACACCAGCGATTCGCCGCGTGGCAGGCGATACACGACGACGTTCAAAAAGCTGCCGATGTTGGCACCGAACGCGAACGCGAACACCAGCAGCGATGCCTCGGCGATCGGCAGGACCGCGAGTCGGTCCAGGAGCGTGTCCCGCACCATAGGTTTATCACCCCGCCCGGCCGGGGTCCCCGTCGCCACACGCGGCCGCCCCCGCCCCGGCCCCAGATCGGTGCGGTGCGGCTGCCAGCCGGCCGGGGGGCGGGCTGGTCCAAACGCGTCCCAGTGCCGGGCGCCGGCGATTCGCCGCCGGCCGGCTGTTCGTGAAAAGGGTCATCCGTGGACTTTTTTCGGTGGTCCCGCCGGCGGTCGCGTCGCGCCGCGTTCGGGGGTGGTTGGGAGCCTGTTCCGAGAGTCTTCTAGGCCGGGGCGATCGTCAGCGTGTAGGGTATCACCGCCCGCGGGGCCGCCGCCAACCTTTTACCCGCTTGCCGGCCGCCCCGCTCTCCTCCTGTCGTCAGCCACAACGCCCCTCCCGCCATGCAGGATGCCCAGGCCGGTCCGGCCCCCACCAGCGTTAGCCAGCCGGCCTCCACCAGCGCCAGCCAGGAGGTCGGGGGCGGCCGCACGCGGCTCCCGAGCTGGGTGCCGCTCGTGCTGCGGATCGCGGCGACTGTGGTCCTGATGGCGCTCGTGCTGCGGAAGATCGCGTGGCCGCAGTTCCTGTCGATCCTCGAACAATGCGACTGGCGGTGGTGGTGGGCGGGCTTCGGGCTCAGCACGGCGACGCACGTGATCGCCGGGATCCGCTGGGCATTTCTCGCCCGGCCGATCGGCTTCGCGCTCCCGGTCCTCACGTTCGTCTGGCGGTTCTTCGAGGGGCAGTTCTTCAGCCTCTGCCTGCCCTCGTCGATCGGTGGCGACGTGGTGAAGGCCTACCGCCTCTCGCACTCGACCCACGGGCGTTTGCTGGCGGGCTGCACGGTGCTCGCCGACCGGCTCACGGGCCTCGCGGCACTCGGTGTGCTCGCCTGCACGGCCCTCGCCGCGCAGAAGTTCGCGCTCGGCACCGCAGCCGTGATCGCGGTGGGGGCCCTCCTGCTCGGGGCCGCGGTGCTGGCGTTCTGGCTGGGCGTCGGCTCGCTCGACCGGCTGCTGGGGTGGATTCCGGAGCGGCATGCCGCGAAGCAGTTCCTGTCGCGGCTGATGCCCTACCAGATGCAGCCGAGCCTGATGACGCGGGCCGTCGGCTGGAGCCTGCTGGTGCAGATCGGGGGCGCCGCCGCGGTGGCCTTGGTGGCCCGCGGCCTGGGCGTGATTCTCCCGCTCACCGTCTGGTTCTCCGTCGTGCCCCTCGTGGCGCTGACGATGGTCCTCCCCATCAGCATCAACGGCGCCGGCGTCCGCGAGGGCGGGCTCGCGTTCCTGCTGGCACCCTACGGCGTCTCGACCGACCAGGCAGTCGCAATCGGACTGCTCTGGTTCCTCTGCACGATCCTCGGCGGGATGATCGGCGGGCTGCTCTTTCTTCTCGATCGCAAGCCCGACGATGCCCTCGGCGGCACGGGCGAGGAACTGCGGACGGAAGCCTGAAGCGGCCGATGCCGCCGCACCCGCGGCCTCACGCTCCCCGTCGCCGCGCGTCGACGAGCAGGATGCCGGCGATCGTCTTGGCGTCGTCGATCCGCCCGTCGAGGCACATCGCGACGGCGGTCGCCCAGTGCACGAGCCGGGTACGGATCTGCTCGCCCGGCTCGAGCGCCTGCGGCCCGGGCACGAGTTCCTCGGCCACGAAGAGGTGCATCCGTTCCCGGAGGATGCCCGGCGACATCCAGAAGGCCCCGGCGGCCGTCATCCTGCCGGCCCGATAGCCGGTCTCTTCACAAAGCTCCCGCCGCGCCGCCTCCTCGAGCGATTCGACCCGATCGAGCGTGCCGGCGGGCAGTTCGAGGAGCGTCCGTCCGACGGCCACACGCACCACCTCCACGAGGCACACCTCGTCGGCCGACGGCAGCGGCACGACGACGACGCTGCCGGGATGCCGCACGACCTCCCGCTCGCGGCGGCTGCCGTCGGCGCACGCTTCCGTCACCCGGACCACGCTGAACCGGCGCGTCTCCAGAAGCAGGATGCCGGGCTCGTCCCGGCCTGCGGCGTCGTCCGTGCCCTCGTCCGCGCCGGACGAGGGCGGGAACCCGCCGACGGGAAGGGGCACGACCTCGGCGGCCGCACCGTCCACGGCGAGCGGCCGGCCGGAGTCGATCGCCTTCACCTGCACGAGCCCGATGCCGACGCCCCGCTTGAGCGTTGCCGAGCGGCACAGTGACGTCAGTCGGCCGACCACCTGGCCGTCAGCCGTCACGTCAGCCGTCACGCCGTCGCTCCCGCCATGCTCCCGGCGATAATCGCAGACGACGGCCACGAACCTGCGATTCACATGGCCGAGCGCGTCGAGTCGCGCCACCGTTTCCTGCCCGAGGTAACAGCCCTTGTCGAAGGAGATGGCCCGCGCGTTGCGGCCGAGTTCCTGCGGCAGCGTCTTCTCCGGAATGTCGGCGGGCTCGGGACTGCCGGCCTCGATGCGGGCGGCATCGAGCGTCTCCGCGTCGGCACGCGGCACCCGTTCCTCCTGCAGCCAGGCCACGATCCTCCGGCTGTCGGCGGCCGACGACCGCAGGCGGAACCCACTCCCGCCGTACCAGTCGATCCGCGTGACGACGACGGAAACGCCGCCGAGCGTTCCCCGCGCATGGTCGAGCACGGCCTGCGGTGTCGGGACGTCGAGCCGTCGTGCGAGCCACGCCGCCACCCCGGACCCGGTGAGGACAAGCGTGGCGTGCGCGGACGACTCGTCCGCGAGTTCGAGCTGCTCGCGGATGTGGTAGTGTTCCAGATGACCGAGCAGCCGAGCGGACACGCTGCCGGCCACGTCGATCACGAGCCCGTCGTCCGTCCGCAGGATCTCCCCCAGCGCGAGCACCCAGCCCCGGGCGTCGAGAAAGAATCCCTCGGTTCCCGTGCCCGCCGCCAGTCGCGACACGGCCGCGGTGGTGAAGCCGTCGATGAACCGCACGGCGTCGGGCCCGCGGACGGCGACGACGCCCCGCGGTCCCGGGTCGCCCCACGACACCGGCGGCGGCGATGGCCGGGCGGCTGAGCCACCTGGGAGACCTGGCGTGGGGAGACCTGCTGCTGGGAAACCGGGCGAGGATGTCTGCATGGAGGGTGTGCTCGCGGAGGGGAGTGGAGGGGCCGACGGGGTGCCCCGAGGTCGGCGGCACCAGACGCCCGGGACCCGCGTTGGCCTCCACCAGGCAGCGCCGCAGGCGGACTGTCCGGTTGGGAAACCGATCGGCACGGGCACCGTCCCCGGGCCGACAGCGTACCACCCGGCGGCCTACCACCCCGCGACCCGGCCCCGCGCCGCCGCCACGGCCTCAAGAGCCCCCGGAGGCCGGCCGATCGAAAATTTCGTCGCCCGATCCTGACCAGCGCGAACGCTCCGCCCGACCGCTGCGTACTGGTTCTCACCGCGACACGATCGCGGCCAACGAGTGACGCGGCTGCCGGGCACGAGTCCCGGGGCAGTTCGACCGCAGAGGAGAGCAGCCATGGCGACGGTGGATATTCGCAACGGGTGCCGGGACGATTACGACGACGACGGGATGCTCGACGACCCGCTCTCCGTCGCGGACACGGAGCACTCCGACGTGGTCCGCGCCGCGTGCGATGGCCTCGACCGCGACAGCGTTCACCATGGCAGGAACCATGCCAGCAAGCGTGCGCTGCACCGCATCGCCGAGGTGCGGCGACTGCAGGGAGTGACGCTTCGCAACGTCTCGCGCCGGCTCGGCATCTCGCTGGCGGTGGTGCGCCGCCAGGAGGAACCGGATCACGACCTGCGGGTGTCCGATCTGCTGCAGTGGCAGAAGGTGCTCGATGTGCCGATCGCGGAACTGCTCGTGGAAGGGGACGGCCAGCTCTCCGGGCCGGTGCTGCAGCGGTCGCGGATGGTGAAGCTGATGAAGACCGCCGCCGCGATCCGCGAACGGACGGAGGGCACGCCGGCCGGCCGCATGGTGTCGATGCTCATCGATCAGATTCTGGAGCTCATGCCCGAACTCGCCGACGTGGCCCCGTGGCACACGGTGGGGCAGCGCCGCACGCTCGATGACCTGGGTCGCACCGCCCGATGCACGATTTCCGAGGACGTCCTGCGCGGATCGTCGGAGGACTGAACGACCGGCCACAGCCGCATCTCCACGGGGGCGTCCCGATTTGTCCGGGGCGCGGGACGCCCGAGGGTCACGCCGCCCGCACGAACGAGTCAGCCTTGTTCGTGCGGGCGGCGCTGTTTACGATTCCCCCGCGGTCCGGATCTCCCGGACGCCCCCTCCGCTCCGCAGGTCGCCGACGTGTTTTCACTGCTTGGTGTTCTGGGCATCGCGCTGATTCTGTTCGTGCTGGTCGCGGTGACCGCGGGATTCGTCCTGGGCGAATGACGGTCGACCGCCGCCGCACAGCACCCCGGCGACGAGCAGGCAGAGGAAGCCGCCGAGCACGCCCACGAACAAGAGCCAGGCCGTCACCGCCAGGGCGGCGTGATCCCGCAGCCAGACGCGGGCCGGCGGTTCGGCGCTCCGCGGCACCTTCCGCTGCACCGGGCCGTCACGTCCCGTCTGAAGCGCCATGTCGCGGCGGAACTCGTCCCAATGCCCCTGCTGCTCGGGACGATCGAGCTGCCGCATCCACTCGCCCCGCGTCCGCAGGAGCAGGACCGGCGGCACGACGAGCGCCGCGAGCCAGCAGCAGGTCACCGCTGCCATGACGGCGCGGGCGGCCAATGAGCTCGAGGGGCGGCCTGCCGCCGCGGCCCGGACGGTCATTCGCGGTCTCCTTCGGCCCGCGGCCTGCGCCGCCACCCCGGCGGTCGCGGGTGCACGCACGAGCCGCCTCCATTCTCCCCTCGCGGCGCCCAGGTCCGCCAGACCTCCCATCCGCCGCCCGCAGCCCGGTCCACACCGCTGCCGACAGGAGCCTGCTGCCGACAGGAGGCGGACATGGCGCGGACGCGGAGCTGGTCTGGTGCCGCTGGGCCTCGGCGGCTACCGTCCTTGCGTCCGGCGCCCGGTCCCGATCGTCGTTCGAGGAGTCCGCCCGAGTGACAGCCCCCGTGTCTGCCCGATCGCTGTCGATCGCCTGTCTGCTGGCGGCGCTGCTGGCGGTGCCCTCCGAGGTGTGGGCACAGGGCAGCGGCTGGCTGCCCACCGCCTGGTTCTCCCAGGATTCGCTCGACCCGAAGGCGATGTTTCCGCTGGCGGAGAACGACGGCCCGTGGCTCGTCCTCGCGACCACGTTCCGCGGCGAGGGCGCCCGCGAGGATGCCCGACGGCTCGTCCACGAGCTACGCAGCAGCCACAAGCTCAAGGCCTACACGCACGAGAAGGCGTTCGACTACACGGGCAACCAGAGGGGGCTCGGCCTCAACCCCGACGGCACGCCGAAGAAGATGCGGTTCGCCAAGGCGGAGCAGGTGGTCGAGGTGGCCGTGCTGGTCGGCGACTTCGCGTCTTTCGACGATCCCCGCGGTCAGAAGACGCTCGCCAGGATCAAGTCGCTGCAACCGCAGTCGCTCGCCGGCGGCAGCGGCAAGAGCCAGTCGTTCTCAGACTTCCGCAAGATGATGGGAATCAACACGGGCGGCAAGGGACCGATGCACCTGGCGTTCGTCATCCCCAACCCGCTCCTGCCCGAGGAGTTCTTCACGCGGCAGGAGGTCGACTCGTTCGTCCTCGACATGAACGCCGACGTGACCCACAGCCTGCTCGACTGCCCGAGCCGCTACAGCGTGCGGGTGGCGACGTTCACCGGGGCAGGCACGTTCGACCAGAAGGCGATCGAATCCGGCGGGAAGGACGTCGAGCTCCAGAGCCGGCTGGTCGAGGCGGCCGAAAAGGCGCATCGCCTGACCGAGGCGCTGCGGCGCAGCGGCTGGCAGGCATGGGAGTTCCACGACCGCGACTCGAGCATCGTCTGCGTCGGCAGCATGGATCAGCTCGCCGTCAAACAGGCGGACGGCACGCAGGCGGTCCATCCGGAGATCGCACGGGTCGTCCGCGAGCTCGGCCCCGATCCCACCAAGCTCGCTGTCGGCCAGATTTTACCGCGGACGATCGACGGCGTGATGCTCGACGTCCAGCCGAAGCCGATCGACGTGCCCAGGGTGCCGACCCGGCGGCGCTAGCTGGCTGTGGAAGAAGCCCTCCGCCCCCCGATGGACACCGCTTCCACACTCGTGCTGGGCACCACCAACGCCGGCAAGCTCCGCGAGCTGGCCGAACTGCTGGAGCCGTTGGGCATCTCCTGCCGCTCTCTGGCCGGCCTGGCCGACGCCGTCGACGTGGAGGAGACCGGCAGCAGCTTCGCGGAAAATGCCGCGCTCAAGGCGTCGCAGCAGGCGCGGGCCCTCCGCTCGTGGGTCCTTGCCGAGGACAGCGGCCTGTGCGTCGACGCCCTCGGCGGCGGCCCCGGCATCTACTCGGCCAGATTCGCTGCCAAGCACGGCGGCGGCTCCGGCGACGAGCGGAACAACGCGCTGCTGCTCGAGCGGCTCGCAGCCATCCCCGCCTCCGACCGGGCGGCGCACTACGCCTGCCACGCGGCGTCGCCGATCCGCACGGCACGATCGCGGCCACCTCCCAGGGAATCTGCCGCGGCCTGATCGCCACCGCGGCCCAGGGAGGGGGCGGCTTCGGCTATGACCCGCTGTTCATCGTGCCGGAGTACCACCGCACCTTCGGCGAGCTCTCGCCAGCCGTGAAGGCGGTCGTCAGCCATCGCGCGCGGGCGATGCGGGCCATCATCCCGTTGCTGGTTCGGCTGCTGCGGCCGCCGTCGCTGCCAGGCGGTGGTCGATGACCCGCATGACGTCGGCCGTGCCGTCCATTCTGCCCACGACGCCGGACAGCGGGCTGACGTACGCCGCGAGCCCGGCGAGGAAGTCGCGGATGCGGTCCGCCGTCACCTCCTCGAGGAGGGCGAAGTCGCCGCACCCCATCCCGGCGAGGAAGTGGCTGTTCATCTGCTGCTCCGCGTGGGCCCGCTCCGGCAGCACGAGCATCGGCTTGCCCAGCTGCAGCGCCTCGCCGATGAGCTGATTGCCCGCCGCGCCCACCAGCGCCCGGCAGCCGGCCAGATCGTCGACGAACCGCCGCTCGTCGATCGCGTGGAACGACGCGCTCCCGAGCGGCTCCCGCTCCCCGAGCCCGTAGACCTTCACCGGCGCGCCGCAGTCGGCGAGCGCCGCGATCGCGGAAAAGGGCGTGTGCCGCCGCAGGTAGCTCAGCAGAAAGTCCCCCTCGCGCGGCACGGCCGTCGTGATCTCGCGGCGCAGCAGCGGACCCACCTGCACGACGTGCTCCCAGCCTCGGCGGAGCGGCGGCCTGAAGAACGCCGACACGACGATGTCGGTCGCCTCGACCACGTACATCCAGACCGCGTGGCTCATGAACCAGGCGTTCCACTGCAGCGACCAGGGCAGCGCATCAAGGTCGTAGGCCATGAGGAAGTGCTGGTGGTCGACGCTGATCAGCGGGATCCCCAGGCGGCCGGCCGCCCGCGGCAGCGCGGGCTCGAAGTCGGTGATCGCCAGATCGGCCTGGAACCCGTCCAGCTCCCGCAGGATGCGATCCACCAGCGGGCCGAGGTGCCGGGCCTGGTAGTCGAGCCCGGCGGCGATCGAGCGCATCACGTCGAGCCGGCCGTCGGTGTATTCGAAGACGATGCCGGGGATCTCCACGACACGCACCCGCGGATGCCTCTCGGCGAACCGCTTCGAGAGGAATTCCCAGGCGTCGAACGACGTGAAGACGAGGATGTCGTGATCGGCCTCGAGCCGCTCGATCAGCGTGCTGATGCGGGTGGCATGGCCGCGGCCCTCGCCGCACAGGCTGATCGCGATCCTGGACATCGAACCTCCCGATGGCTGCGGCCGGTGCAGGGTGGCAGGAACGGCACCGACGGCGGCGGCTGGTATTGTGATCGGGAGACGACCGCTCGACCATCGCCCTACCGTCGAAACCGTCCCTGCGGCAACCACGCCACCAAGTGGCACGAACTCGGGTCTGCACGATGTCGATGCTCCATGAACTCCGTGAACGGCAGCGGCCCCGGCTCGATCGCCGTCCGGACCGACGCCGGCCGCTCGTGCGTGGCCTGCTGTCGCTCGCGACGGCGCTGGCACTGGCGGGCGGCGCGGCGGCCCGCGGACACGAGTCCGCCTGCGGCTCCCAGCCGGACGCGCCGGCCGGCGCCATCGGCTTCGACCGGGCGACGGCAGAGCGGCTCGTGCGGCGGCTGGGATCGGGGGCGATCGCTGAACGTGATGCCGCCGCACGAGGCCTTCTCGACCTCGGACCGGCCGCCCTGCCCCTCGTGGCCTCGGCTCGGCAGGCCTCCTCCGGCGCCCGCGTAGACGCGCTCGAGAGGATCGAGTGGCTCCTCGGGCAGCGAGCCGCCGCGCACGCGATCGAGCCCGCACTGGTGACGCTCCAGGCCGACGACGTGGCTGCCGGCGAGCCGCTGCAGCAGCTCTTCGCACAGGCCGGCAGTCGCATCGAGCTGGCGGCCGCGACGGATCGCCGCGTCTCGCTGCGCTGCGATCGCCTCACGTTCTGGGAGGCGGTGGACGAGCTGCTCGACCGGGCCGGACTCGTCCTCGAATTCGCCGCCGCCACTCGCGGGGAGGCGGGGGTGCGCGGGGCGGAGCCCGGCATGCGGCGGCCGTCCGGCAACGCCCTGCGGATCGTGGCAGCAGTGCCGGGCGCTTCCGTGGCGCCGGCCGTTGCGGCCGGCCCCCTGCGCGTGTCGGTGGCCACCGTCGAACGCACCGGCCGCTCGCAGCCCGGCGAGGACGGCCTCGGCCGCGGCGCCCGCGTCACGCTGCGGATGGCCTGGGAGCCGAGGCTCGAGCCGCTGCTCACGCGGCTGCCCGCTCGATCTCTGGTCGCCGAAGGCCCGGGGGGCGAGGCGCTGCCGGCGGCCCAACGGGCCGCGGTGATCGAGGCGACGATCCCCCCGGGCTGGACGTGGATCGATCTTCCCCTGCTGTTCGGCCCGCCCGCCGTGCCGCTGGAACGCCTCGGCGTGCTTCGTGGCACGATCGTGCTGTGGCTCGCCGGCATGGAGCACGACTTCCGCTTCAACGGCGTGCCGGTCGGCCGAGAGGCCGCGGCCGTTCCCGCACCGCTGCGGGTGGGCGCGGTCGAGGTCCGGCTGGCGGATGCGCGTGTCGTCGACCGCCGGCTTCTGGTCCGGGTGTCCGTCACGTACGATGAGGCGTCGGAAGCGCTCGCCTCCCATCACTCCTGGCTGGCGAGCCGCCGGCTGGAGGCATGCGTGGCCGCAGGCGGTCCGCTGGAGCAGGTCGACGAGCGGGTCGAATCCCGGACGGACCGGGGCGTGACGGTGGCGGCCGAGTTCGCGGTGCCGCCGGCATGGGCGGACGCGGGCGACGCGCGGGAGGTGCACATCCGATGGACGCTGCCGATCGCGATCCACGAACTGCCGGTCGACTTCGCGATCCGCGACGTCCCGCTCGCGCCGGCACCGCCCCGCTGACGCCAGGCCGGCGATCCGCCGTCCATGCGCTGGCCCTGATGCTGCTGGTCGTGGGGCCCGCGCCGCTGTCGGCACTGCAGCCGGATGACGAAGCCCCAGGCGAGGTGCTGGTCACCGTCGGTGGAGAGTCGATCACGCGGGCCGATCTCGCCACGTTCGAACGCCGCAGGCAGACGGCGCGGCCGGCGGACGCGGGGCAGCGGCCGGAGGTCGCCGCCGCGGCGCTCGAGCAGCTGGTGGACGAACGACTGCTCCGCACCGCGATCGCCGCCGCGGGCATCACGATCCCCACCGCGCAGGTGCGTGCGGCGGTCGACCAATTGCGGACACAGCTCCAGGCGAATAACGCCGTCACGCTGGAGAAGGCGCTCGAGGGAACGGGCGACGACGTGGCGAGCCTCGAGCGCAGGATCGAATTCGACCTGGCAGTCGCACGGCTGATCGCACCGCGGGTCGACGCCGATGCGATCGCCGCCGCGTTCGCGAGGCACCGCCGCGATCTCGACGGCACGCGGATGCGGGTGAGCCACGTCCTCCTGCGGCCCGACATGGGTGCCGGCGACGACGCGCTCGTGGCGGCGCTCCGCCGCGCGTCCGAGATCCGCACGTCGATCCTCGACGGCACGCTGTCGTTCGCCGAGGCGGCCACACGGCACTCCGTGGGCCCCAGCCGCCGCCGCGGCGGCGACCTCGGCGCGGTGGACAGGCGCCGCGACGTCAACGAAGCCTTTGCCCGCGAGGCGTTCGCGCTCTCCGTCGGCGACGTGTCGCCGCCGTTCGCCACGCCGTTCGGCGTCCACATCGTCACGGTGACGGCCGTCGAGCCGGGCACGGGCACGCTGGAGCAGGTCCGACCGCAGGCCGAGCGGCTCGCCGCACAGCACGCCATCCGAGAGCTGCTCGCCGAGCTGCGGAAGACGACGCCGATCACCTATCACCGGTAGCAGCCGGCGGCGCGGCTCGGATGCCGCCCCTGGGCAGCCGGGCCGGTGTCCTGCGCCACCATCCTGCGCCGACCCGAAAGGCTGGTTTTCTGACGTTTTTCAGGCTGCTTTTCGGATTGAAGGCCCGCGGCACGGCGACTACCCTCCTTCCTCGCGCTGTGGCCGCGAACCCGTCGCCGGCCGCGCCGCGGAGCGCGGCCGCGAGGAGCCGTTCCGGTCCCGCGCGCGTGAGCCTTCCCCCGTCGTCCCGCCGGAATCCGCTGCATGAAATGCCGCTCGCTGCTGCTGGTCGCCTGCATGCTTTTCGTCCCGCTCCTGGCGATGTTCTCGCACAAGATTCCGGCGGATGTGCGGGCCTCCATGCGACGTGGACTGCGCGACGCGTTGGGCCACTGCCTCGGCCGGCCGGCGGAGGCCGGCCCGCCGGCACGGGCGGCTGCCGTGGCCGCCGACGGCATCGCCCGCACTGATTTCGGCGTCGATGCACAGGAAGCACGAAGCGGCGCCGACCCCGTGGCGTCTGGAACGACGACGACGTCTGCGCAGCAGCCGTCCGGCGACGCCGTCGCTTCCCCAGCGCTCGTGGCGCAGCTGGCCGACCGGTCGCGGCAGGCCCGCGATCAGCAGTCGATCGAGGCACGCCTGAAGGATCTCGGTGCCATGGCGTTCGACTGCCAGCCGTTGCCCGGCACCGCGGGGCTGTTCAGCAGCTCGTGCCGGGTGCCGGTGGATGCGAGCGGCCAGCTGCAACGGGTGTTCCAGGCCACTGGCGCCGATCCACTCGCGGCGTCGGAAAGCCTCGCACAGCAGGTCGCCGCGTGGCGGCAACGGGTTGTCGATCACGCCCCCGGCACCGACCCCGCGGCCACCACGGCCCGCCAGCCGTCCCTCACGCGCTTCCGCTGACGCCGGGGCACGTCCCCAGCCGTCGAGCCCATCCTCCAGCACTCGGCCCTCTGGAACCCCCGGCGATGCGACGCAGACCGTCCTCCCGTGGACTCCTGTGCGATCAGCTGCCGTGGCGCCGTCGCGGGCTGCCGCGCCGCTGGTCCCCGCCGTTGGAGACCGGCCGTGACCGCCACCGCGGCACGTGGGTCCAGGCCCGCACCCGCTTCCAGCGGCCGGAATCCCCGGACGCCCTGCCGGACGGCCCGCAGTTGCGTGGAGAGGAACTCGCACGGCTGGAGGCGTCGCTGTTTCTCGCCCGCGAGCCACTGACGCCACGGCGGCTCGCGAAGCTCGCCGGGCTGGCCGACGGCACCCGCGCCCGCACGCTCGTCCGTGAGCTCAGGCGGCTGCACGTCGCGGCCGGATCCGCGTTCCGAGTCGAGCAGATCGCCGGCGGGTTCATGCTCATGACGCGGGCGGCCTTCGGTCCCTGGGTGCGCAGGCTGCTGGGCACACCCGCCGAGACCCGCCTATCCGCCGCGGCCCTGGAGACGCTCGCGATCGTGGCCTACCGGCAGCCGGTGACCAGGGCGGAGATCGAGGCCATCCGCGGCGTGGGCTGCGAGGACATGCTGCGGCAGCTCATGGAGCGGGACTTCGCCGCCATCGGGGGCCGCACAGAGGACCTCGGCCGACCGAACGTGTACGTGACAACGCGGCGATTTCTCCAAGCCTTCGGCCTGGCGAGGATCGAGGATTTGCCGCCGATCGGCCCCGTCGGTCCCGCGGCCGGCCCGGCCGCGAACGGGCCGGCCGGCGATCCGGCCGAGGCCGCGGCCTGACGGCGGTCTCCGGCTGCCGGCGCACCGGCTCCCGGCCCGGCCGGGCAGGGAAAAAACGGCCCCGCCGCGACTTGCACGGCCGTCATCCGGTCGACACACTTTCCCGTCCGCGTCCCCGCCGCCACGTGAGTCGGCTGACGTCGTCGGCCAGGATTTTTTCCCCACAGTTGGATGATTTCGCATGATCGGGTACAGAAGTGTCGATCCAACCCGGTCGATGCGTGCGTTCACGGGTCCGGTGTGTTCGTCGTTGTGTCCGTCGTGAGGGTGCTGGTCTTTCGATTCCGTTCCATGGGTTCATCCGTCGGGAGCCTGGTCGAGCAGCCCGGGCGCGGCGGTGAGAGCCGACTCCAGGAGGTAAAGCCGTGACGATTGCGACGAGTGGCAGAAGGCATCAGGACGCGCTGAGCGCCGACGTGTTCTCTTGGAGCGAGCTGCCCGAGCTGCTGGCGGTGGAGGATCTGTTCGACACCATGTCCTGCGACGGTTCGGACCTCATGCCCTCCGTGTCGGCCGGTGTCGACGAGGACGAGGACGAGGATGAGGACGACGAGGACGAGGATGAAGACGACCTCGACGAAGACGATGAGTTCGAGGAAGACGAGGACGAGGACGACGAAGAGGACGACGACGAAGACGACGAGTGGGAGGAAGTCGAGGACGAGGACGAGGACGACGAAGACGATTCGGAAGAGGACGACGAAGAGGAGGATGAGGACGAGGACTGGGAGGACGACGACGAGGAGTTCGACGAGGACGAGGACGAGGACGAGGATGAAGATGAAGACGACGATGACGAAGACTGATTCGTCCGTCAGCTGATGCGTCGCTCCCGCGTATCGCACCGCCGATCCGTGTGCGGCCCGCCGATCTGAACGGCCAGTCGGCAACGCTGGCCAGGCCGCGGCCAGTCGGCCGCAATGGATATGCCGCGGCCCATCGGACGCGATGGCTGATAGAAGCGAGTCTGCCGTCGGCTATGGCAGCGGCAGCCCGGGCGACTGCATCTCGACCCGGATGATCCTGCCCTTGCGGTCGACGTCGAGGGCCACGCGATCGCCTGCCCCGGCGAGCCTGGCGATCATGTCCTCCTGGCCGGCCACCGTGGCACCGTCGATCGCCGTGATCCGGTCGCCAACGAGAAGCCCTGCGGCGCCCGCAGGCGAGCCAGTGGTGACGCGCACGACCACCGGCGCCGTGGGGTCGCCCGCATCGGACCGAGTGCCGATGCCCCAGCGTGGCCGCTGCCCCGGCACGGTCTGGCCGGTCTGGCCGGTGGGTGGCGGCGACGCGGCGGCCGCCTCGATGCCCCGTTTCGCGGCGTCGTTCTCGCTGCGGCACTGCGGACGGAAGCCGGGGGCCGGCCCGGGCTCGTCGGCCACGGCCGTGATGAAATCGAGAACGAGCCGCGTGACGGGTTCGATGCCCGCGAAGTTGACCAGGTGCACGTCGTCGCTGGGCCTGTGGTAATGGTCGTGCAATCCGGTGTGGAACATGATCGTGGGGATCTTCGCGGCGATGAAGGGATAGTGATCCGAATCGTCCTCGATCGCCCAATCAAAGAAGAGCTCGAGCGGTTTGGCGCCCGGCCGGTTGTTGGACCGCACGACCGCCGAACGCAGGCCGGTGGCGGTTCGCGTGCCGTACACCTCGAGCCGCTCGCCCCGCAGACGGCCGATCATGTCGATGTTGACCGAGAACGCGATCTGCATGTCCGCGAGGCCGGCCGGCCGAACCCGCAGGAAGTGGTACGACCCGAGAAGCCCCTTCTCCTCGCCGTCCCAGAACGCCAGCAGGATCGGGCGTCGGGGCCGGTGCGGGAGATGCTGCAGCGCCTCGGCGATCTCGATGAGCCCGGCCACGCCCGATGCGTTGTCGTCGGCGCCGTTGTGCACGAAGCCGAAGGGCCCGTAGCTGTTGTTCGCGTTGCCGTAGCCCACGTGGTCGTAGTGCGCCCCCACCACCACCAGCTCGTTGGCCGCCGCCGGATCGCCGCCGCGGGCGAGGGCGAGAATGTTGCGCATGCCGCCGAACTGCTGAAACCAGCTCCCGTTGTCGCCGGCCGGTTCGAGGCCGAGCTTCTCGAGGTGGCTGACGATGTAGCCCCCCGCCGCCCGTCCGCCGCGACTGCCCCCCTCGCGGCCCTCGAAGGCGTCGTCGGCGAGTGCGGCAACGTGCCGCTGGGCATCGGCGGCCTGGATGCTCGCTCGGGCCGCAGCCATGAACTCCGCCGCGGACACGTGCGCTGGAGCGATACGGGGGACGACCAAGCTCGCGACGACGAGAACGCACGGCCATGCGATCGCAGACCAACACCCCGTCGAACTGGAATGCGTCGCCCCGCGTCCCGGCGAGCGGGAACTCGCCGACCGCTCCGTGCCCCTTCGGAGGCCGCCTCGCGCCACCATGATCGCCATCCTCGCGGAGCCTCCTTGCGTGACCGTCGGTCGGGATTCAGAATAGACCCTGCGGCGGCGTCGCGGTCCATGTCGATTTTCGCGATGGCGCCCGTGTTTGAAACGTCGGAGAGGTGGCAGAGTGGTCGAATGCGCGTCTTTGCTAAAGACGTGTCCGGTCAAAAGCTGGACCGCGGGTTCGAATCCCGCCCTCTCCGCTGGTTGGTTTTGCAGTGTGTGGCACGGAGTGGCATGGAGCGGTAGATCGCGGGTGATCTGCCGCTTCCCCAACGGACCAGTTCCGCTCCACGCTGCTCCCGGCGCGTAGGTTCTGCGCCGGATTCTGCGCCGCCTTGGCGGCCCCTTCAGCGACGGCCGCGCGGGTCGCCTCTCGCCGTGGCTGCAGGTAATGCCGCTCGGCCACCCGCATGGAGTGTCCCATCCACTTGCAAACGTCGCTGGACCCGTACTCACGGTTGGCCATCAACTCCGTCTCTCGGGAGCTGCGGAGGTTGTGGAAGAGGCGACGCCAAGGCTGAAGCCCAGCCCGCTTGATGATCCTCTGAAACTGCGTGCGAAGGTTCACGCTCCTCCAGCCGCTCGGGCCGAGGGCCTTTTTCCGGTAGCTCTCGTTGACCACGTAGACCGCACCCTCCGGGGCCGCCTCAAACGCCCTTTGGAGATGCGGCCGCAGGAGACCGAAGAGCGGAACAATTCGCGAACCCTTGCCCGGATGATGGGCGGTCTTGGGCGACGAGACATGCATCACCCCTTCTTCGGAGTCCCAGATGATGTCGGCCCAACGCAAGGACAGCACCTCGCTCGGGCAGCGCAGCCCGGCGTAGCGACACAGTGCGATGATGATCCGCCAATCTTCGCTGGGGCATGCGTCGATCAGGCGCTCCGCATCGTCCACCGTGATTGACCTGCCCCCTTTAAACGAGGCCACTCCGGGAGTGAGAATCCCGGGCGGCCGCAACCAAGGGAGGGCAAGAAATGCCACGAGGAAAAGCGGAGCAGGCGGAGGTCATTATCCCGAAGCTCCGAGAGGTGGAAGTCGAGCTGGGTAGGGGGAAGACCGTCGCCGAGGCGGTGAAGAAGATCGGCGTGACCGAGCAGACCTACTACCGTTGGAAGAAGAAGTATGGCGGTCTGCGCATGGACCAGGCGAAGCGACTCAAGGAGCTCGAGAAGGAGAACTCCCGTCTGAAGCGTCTGCTGGCGGACGCGGAGTTGGACAAGGCAATCCTTCGGGAAGTCGCCGACGGAAAATTCTGAGCCCGGCGAAGCGGCGGGAGGCTGTCGAGCACGTTCGGGGCGTGTTTGGCCGTGATCGCGTCAGCCAACGCCGGGCATGCCGGGTGATCAGGCAGTGCCGGAGTACGCAGCGTCGGGTGCGTCGTGTCCCGGATGATGAGCCTCGTCTCGTGAAGCGGATCGAGTGGTTGGCCTGCGAGTACGGCCGCTATGGATACCGCAGAATCACGGTTCTTCTGCACTGGGAGGGATGGCGGGTGAACCACAAGCGTGTGGAGCGGATCTGGCGTGAGGAGGGTCTGAAAGTGCCTGCAAGGCAGCCCAAGCGGAGGCGGCTCTGGCTGAACGACGGGTCGTGCATCCGGCTGCGGCCGACCCATCGGAATCACGTGTGGAGCTATGACTTCGTGATGGACCGAACGTCTGATGGCCGTCCGATCCGGATGCTGACGATCGTGGACGAGTACACGCGAGAATGCCTGGCGATCGACGTGGCCAAGAAGCTCACGAGCGAGGACGTCCTGGAGCGGCTGAGCGACCTGTTTGTGCGTCGGGGCGTGCCCGAGCACATCCGGAGCGACAACGGCAGCGAGTTCACCGCCAAGCGCGTCCGGGAGTGGCTGGCGCGGGTGGGCGTGAAGACGCTGTACATCGAGCCGGGATCGCCCTGGGAGAACGGCTACGTGGAGAGCTTCAACGGCAAGCTTCGAGACGAGCTCCTCAAGCGGGAGTCGTTCGACACGCTGCTCGAGGCGAAGGTGCTTATCGAGCGCTGGAGGCAGGCCTACAACACCGTCCGGCCGCACAGTGCCCTGGGGTACCGTCCACCGGCTCCCGAGGCGCGGCAGCCCTGTGCGGCCGCTTCGGCTACGCCTCAGCGACCGCACAGGGCTGGTCTCTCTGAGAGTGAATCCCTAACTTAAAAACTGGTACCGCATTGGGGGGCAGTTCACTGATCGCATTCATCACCGATCCGGGCCCGATCCGGAAGATCCTGACACACCTCGGCGAACCGCTCGAGCCGCCTCCACTTTCACCTGCTCGTGGCCCGCCGATCGACTGGGGAGAGC